>OFMI01000003.1_pt1 | contig 240847 bp, 219 predicted proteins | sample 1541741 | NCBI WGS metagenome assembly OFMI01 (sample SAMN04209219, study PRJEB22552) | human gut metagenome | biome: gut; material: feces | host: Homo sapiens | place: USA: Oklahoma | reverse complement strand
AGCGCCACCTTGCCAAGGTGGAGGTAGCGGGTTCGAGCCCCGTCATCCGCTCCATCAGACTCTTAAATATATTTTTATTTAAGAGTCTATTTTTAAAATAGGATACGGCACCATAGCCAAGTGGTAAGGCAGAGCTCTGCAAAAGCTTTACGCCCCAGTTCAAATCTGGGTGGTGCCTCCAGCAAGACAGATACAGTTTGTATCTGTCTTTTTTTATGAAATTTTTTGTTTTGATAGGAAATCAGTTACAAAATGCTTGTTTATTTTTTTCGGTAGGATTGTTGTTTTTGTTTAATGATTTTTCAAGCGTTTTTCCTAATTAAAGTTTGAAATAGTATATTGGCGATATTGTATTGTTAATTATTTTATTTTTTTATTTAGAAAAATTATTATAAAAGCACCATATTGTATAAAATATTTAAAAATCAGTTGCAAGAAGTAAAAAAACTGATATAATATTTATTAGTTTAAAGAAAGGTAGTTTTATTATATGACAATTTATGAGGCTTTGACAGCTTTGACACAGTATGCGCAAAGAGAACACCTGATTAAAAAAGAAGATGTTGTATATACTGTAAACAGATTGCTCGAAACTTTGGAACTTGATTCTTTTGAAGAATGTGAAGTTGAAAATGAGTATTCTTTGGAAGAAATTTTAAAGGTAATTCTTGACTATGCCTGTGAAAAAGGTATTTGTGAAAATTCTGTTGTTTACAGAGATTTGTTCGATACAAAAATTATGGGATTGTTAACTCCGAGACCGTCTGAAGTAATAAGTAAGTTTAAAAACGAGTACGAAAAAAGTCCGAAAGATGCGACAGATTTTTATTATAACTTCAGTCGCAAGACAGACTATATCAGAGAATACAGAGTTAAAAATGATATTAAGTGGGTTACAAAGACAGAGTACGGCGATATAGATATTACAATCAACCTTTCAAAGCCCGAAAAGGACCCTAAAGCAATTGCGGCTGCTTTAAAAATGAAGCAAAGTGCTTATCCGAAATGTCAGCTTTGCCGTGAAAATGAAGGTTATTCGGGAAGAGTAAATCATCCGGCAAGACAAAATCACAGAATTATTCCTATTACTATAAACAATCAAGATTGGTTTATGCAGTATTCGCCGTATGTATATTATAACGAACACTGTATTGTTTTTAACGGTCAGCATACACCTATGAAAATAGACAGTGAAGTTTTTGGAAAACTTTTTGATTTTGTAAAAATTTTCCCACACTATTTTGTAGGCTCAAATGCAGATTTGCCAATCGTTGGCGGTTCAATTTTAACGCATGAGCATTTTCAGGGCGGTAACTATACTTTTGCAATGGCAAAAGCAGAAATTGAAACAAACTTCACTTTTGATGGATATGAAGATGTTGAGGCAGGCATTGTAAAATGGCCTATGTCCGTTATTCGTTTGAGAGGCGAAGACACAGATAAAATTTGTGATTTGGCAGGTAAAATTCTTGCAAAATGGCGTACATATACAGATGAAGATGCGTTTATTTTAGCAGAAACCGACGGTGTTCCTCATAATACAATTACACCGATTGCGAGATTTAAAGACGGTGCGTTTGAACTCGATTTGGTTTTGAGAAACAACATAACAACTCCAGAGTTCCCAAGCGGATATTATCACCCGCATCCCGAATATCATCATATTAAGCAGGAAAATATCGGACTTATTGAAGTTATGGGACTTGCAGTTCTTCCGTCAAGACTTAAAAGCGAAATGGAATTGCTTAAAAATGCTATTCTTGACGGTTCGGACATTTCTGTTGATGAAAGAATTTCAAAACACGCTGAATGGGCTGAAATGATAAAAGAAAAGTACGAAATTACCGAAGAAAACTGTATGGAAATTTTACAAAAGGAAATAGGTATAGTTTTTGCAGCAATATTGCAGCAGTGCGGTGTTTTTGAACGCACTGAAGAAGGTCAAAAACAGTTTGTTAAGTTCCTGAACAGTGTTTTGTAATTTTGTCTGTATTTATAAGAAAAAACCTCTTTTCGTAAATTTACGAAAAGAGGTTTTTTGATTATCCGGGATATTTGTTTTACGGTATGTCTATGATTTTCGGTTCGTGATTTGTGAACGGCAGGAAAATGTTTAAAATATCTGTTGTTGCAATTTTTAAACTTGATGTTGAAACACAGGGGTGACAGCCTATTGTATCGTTTTCAATTACACTTTTGTCAATCAAAAGCCGAACTCTGTTTTCCTTGTCGTTCATCAGTCCCAAAACAGAAAGCGAGCCCGATTTTGTGTCTAAAAAATCTTCCATATAAATATTGTCGGCAAAGGATAAACGAGAACTGCCTGCAAGTTTTGAAACTGTTTTTGTTTCAAACGGTTTATCGGCAGGCATCATAAGTAAGTAAAACTCGGATTTATTTCTATTGCATAAAAAGAGATTTTTACAAATTTTTGTATCTAAAACTTTACTTATTTCTTCACAAACATCCATAGTATCAGCTTTTTTGTGGTCTGCACGGGTGTATGTAATGTTTAACTTTTCAAGCGTTTCGTAAACTCTTTTTTCCGTTTCACTGCGTTCACATAAATTTTCAGGTTTGTTTTTACTTATAATTATATTTAAACCGTTTTTTTTCATCATTATACCTTTAACTTAGTTGAATTTAATATACTAATTTGTAAAACTGTAATATGATTTTTGCTATTTGTCATTATTTTTATTTTTCTTATTTATTTTGAAAAACATAATAAGAGCAGAAAAACATAAAATCATTGAAATTATGTTTAGAACAATTATTATATTATCAATTATCTCACTGTTGAAGAAAACATTGAGCGTGTTTTCAAATAAAGAAATAACAGATACTGAAAGAAAAATTTTGCAAATAGTTAAAAATTTGTTTTCGTCCATAAATATATACTCCTTTTAAATCTTTGTGCGGTTTGTTTTGTGATATTATTATAACAAAATAATTTATAACAAATGAGTAAAAGGGAGTATTTTAGGACTTTTAGATATGTGTAAAAATGTTATTTATAATAAAAATCAGCCGAATGGCTGATTTTTTTAATGTTTGTGTTTTTTTAAAATATTTTTTATTGCAGAAAATGTTTCTTCACTGATGATATGTTCGACTTTACAGGCATCTTCTTCGGCGGTTTTTTCAGAAACGCCTATGAGTGAAAGGCATTGAGTGAGTATAGTGTGCTTTTCATAAATTGACTCTGCAACTTCTTTACCTGTTTCGGTCAATTCAATATAACCGTTTGATTTAACATCAATATAGCCGTTTTCACGAAGTCTTTTCATCGCTATGCTGACGCTCGGCTTTGAAAATTCAAGTTCGTTTGCTATGTCGATGGAACGGACAGAGCCGTTTTTGTTTTGTAAAATCAGTATCGTTTCAAGATAGTTTTCTGCTGATTCAAGAATTTTCATTTTCTTCACCGTTCTGTTTTAAATAATGATTGTATTAATACATTATATCTATTATACCAAAATCTGTTTTGCTTTTCAAGGTTTACATAAACTAACCGATTTTGTCGTATATGTTTATTTTGTTGAAAGTTATTTGATTATTTTGAAAAATTCATCTATATTCTTCTTATTTCCGCAAAGATATGATGAGTTTTTGTCAAAAGTAAGAGCGTCTTTATCAAGCGTCATAGATATTCCGCCTGCTTCCTCCAAAATAAGCGTACCTGCTGCGTAATCCCACGGACGAAGCACATATTCAAAATACAGGTCGGCTTTTCCGCTTGCAACATAGCAAATGTCAAGTGCAGCACTTCCGCACCTTCTGACTTCTATACAATTCAGAAAAATTTTTTTGGCAGTTTCAAATGTGTCGTCGGCAAGTTCGTGATTGTACGGACAAGTGCCGAAAAGTACAAGAGAATTTTCCATTTCACAATTTGATGCGTGTATTTTTTCATCGTTTAAAAAGGCACCTTTTCCTTTTTCAGCATAAAACATATTGTTTAAAAACGGGTCATAAACAACGCCTGCAACGATTTCTTTATCTTTTGCAAGTGCAACGGAAATTGCTGAATGTCCGAAATCTTTTACAAAATTTGTTGTGCCGTCAATTGGGTCTATGATGAAACAATATCCATTTTCCAAAGTTTTATTTTCTTTTCCTTCTTCACTCAAAAAAGTACAATTTTTGAAGTCTTTTTTTAAGCTTTCAAAGAGAAAATTTTGCACTCGTACATCAAATTCAGTTACCAAATCGACATTGCTTGTTTTTTCTTTTACATTTTTATCTTTGCCGGCATTCAAAATAATTTTGCCTGCCTCGTAAACTGTTTTTACAATTTTTTCAACCATTTTAAATCACCGTAGATATTTTATCATATTTTTATCTGTAAATAAATATGAATTATTAGAAAGTTGGGATACAGATGAAAATAGTTGCCGTTTTATGTGCAAAAATTGTCTTTTGCATTTTGAGGTTTTTTAAAAAAGGTGCTACGACTTTGCCTGGGAAAGTCGCTTTGTTTTTTTATAAACCTATTTTGAAAAGCGTTTCAAAAGGCGTGAGAGTTATTTTGGTAACAGGTACAAACGGCAAAACCACTACCTGCCGAATTATAGAAAAAGAGATGATTATTTCAGGGAAAAATTATTTCATAAACAGATCTGGCGCAAATCTTCTCAGCGGAATAGTTACAGCTTTCATAATTCATTGCAATATTTTCGGCAAGTGTAAAAAAGACACGGCAATCATAGAGTGCGACGAAAATGCCTTCAATCAGGTTTCAAAGTTTTTGGAGCCTGAAATAATAGTTGTTACAAATATTTTTAAAGACCAACTTGACAGATATTGTGAGGTTACGGGTACATTGTCCGTTATAGAAAAATCTGTTTTGCGTTGCAGAAATTCTACCGTCATTTTAAATGCAGACTGTCCTTTGACATATTCAATTTCAAAAAAAATCAATAACAATGTTTTGACTTTCGGGGTGGAAAGGGGTGCTTATCAACATTTCCCGGGAAAAGAAAACAGTGATGCTCCAAACTGTATTTTTTGCGGTTCACAGTATAAATACAATTATTCAGTGTATTCTCATTTAGGTGGATTTTTTTGTGAAAACTGTGGATATAAGCGTGAACAACCGGATGTTTTTGTATCAAAAATTTTTTCTCTTGACAGTGATTGCTCTTGTGTTAAAATGAATGTTTTTGATAAGAAAGCCGTTGTAAATTTAGAGGGAATTTACAATGTTTACAATTCGCTTGCAGCTGTTGCAGCCCTTTTGTCTTTCGGAGAAAAAAGAGAAAATATATATGAAGCGGTTTCAAGTTTTGACGGTGCTTTCGGCAGATGTGAAACATTTGAAATGCCCGAATGTTTTGCAAAGATTATGCTTGTTAAAAATCCTGCCGGCTTTTCTCTTGTCAATTCACAAATTGAAAACGAGGCACAAATGTTCAGTTCTTTTAAAATATGTTTTTGTTTAAATGATAATATTGCCGACGGCAGAGATATTTCTTGGATTTATGATGTGGATTTTGACGGAATTAAAAATGTAAAAAATAAAATTTCTGATATTTATGTTTGCGGAAGTCGGGCGTATGAGATGGCTCTTTGCCTTAAATTGAACGGTTTTGACGAAAGTAAAATTAAACTTATTGAAAGGGAAAATTATAAAATTCTCCCGAAAATAGCCAAAGCCTCAAAAGAGAATTTTTATATAGTTCCTACATATACATCGATGATGAGTCTTCGACCTTTTTTTGCAAAAGAATTTGATAAAAAGGAGTTTTATAATTGATTTTGAAAATTGCTTACATATATCCCGATTTGCTCAGTTTGTACGGAGATTTCGGCAACATTCTGTGTCTTAAATACAGATGCGAAAAAAGGGGAATACAGGTGCAAATTGACGAAATAACATACGGCTTGCCGCTTGTTGACGATTATGATATTTATTTTTTGGGCGGAGGTCAGGATTTTGAACAAAGCATACTTGTGTCAGATTTAAAAAAATATGAAAAAGATTTAGTTATAAAGAGTGAAATTGAGAATGATAAAAGTTTTCTTGCGATTTGCGGAGGTTTTCAACTTTTAGGAAAGTATTATGTTAAAAAAGACGGAGAAAGATTGGATTTTATAGGTGCGTTGGATTTTTATACAGTTGCTTCTGAAGAAAGATTTGTCGGAAATATTGCTTTTAAAAACGGTAATACCGTCGGGGTGGGTTTTGAAAATCATTCTGGAAAAACATATTTAAACACTGTAAGTCCGCTTGGAAAAGTCGTTAAAGGACATGGGAATAACGGTGTTGATAAAACGGAAGGCGCATATTATAAAAATACGATTTGCACTTATCTTCACGGCCCTTTTTTGCCGAAAAATCAAGAGTTTGCCGACCAAATTATTTTAAATTCTCTAAAAAAGAAATATGGCGTAAATAATTTGTCGGAAATTGACGACAGGCTTGAAAACAATGCAAAAAAACACTTTATCGGAAAATATTTACAAAAATCATAACTGCAACATAATTGCAATATGTAATATATTAATTTTTATAAAATTAATAACAAATAATAACAAAAAAGTTCTTGATTTTTTTTGGTCTGTATGTTAAAATGTTTGAGCATTCGTAATGAATACGCACATATTGCACTTGACCCAAGGTTGTAAAGAACGGGTTTTTGCCATAGTGCAGTATGGAGGAATTTAACCTTAAAGGAGGATTTTAAAATGGCAAATGTAGTATCAATGAAACAGCTCCTCGAAGCAGGTGTTCACTTTGGACACCAAACAAGAAGATGGAATCCTAAAATGGCTGAGTACATCTTCACAGAAAGAAACGGCATCTATATCATCGACCTTCAAAAAACAGTTAAAAAGCTCGATGAAGCATATATGTTCGTAAGAGATCTCGCAGCAGACGGCGGCGACATCATTTTCGTAGGAACTAAAAAACAAGCTCAGGAAAGCATTAAAGAGGAAGCAGAGCGTTGCGCTATGCCTTATGTAAATGCTCGTTGGCTCGGCGGTATGCTTACAAACTTCAAAACAATCCGTACAAGAGTTGCTCGTCTTGCTCAACTCAAGACAATGCAGGAAGACGGCACATTTGATATGCTTCCTAAAAAAGAAGTTGCAAAACTTGAACTTGAAATCGAAAAACTTGAAAAATATCTCGGCGGTATCACAGAAATGAAGAGAGTTCCAAAAGCAATGTTCATTGTTGACCCGAGAAAAGAAAGAATTGCTGTATCTGAAGCAATCAAACTCGGTCTTCCGATTGTTGCTATCGTTGACACAAACTGTGACCCTGACGAAATCGACTATGTAATTCCGGGTAATGACGATGCTATCCGTGCAGTTAAACTCATCGCAGGCGCTATGGCTGACGCTGTTATCGAAGGCAGAGACGGAAGCGACACAAACGCTGAAGAAGAAACTGCAGAAGAAACAACAGAAGAAGTTGCAGAATAATTTTAGTTAATCAAGTTTTTATACAACAGACAATTATATTTGATTATTTGATATTAAGTATAGGAGGAACAAACTATGGCATTTACAGCAAAAGATGTAAAAGCTCTTCGTGAAAAAACAGGTGTTGGTATGATGGAGTGCAAAAAAGCTCTCACAGAAGCTGACGGAGATATGGACAAAGCAATTGACTTCCTTCGTGAAAAAGGACTTGCAGCAGCTGCTAAAAAAGCATCAAGAATTGCTGCAGAAGGCGTAGTTCTTTCATACTACGATAAAGACGCTAAAAAAGGCGTTGTTGTAGAAGTAAACAGCGAAACAGACTTCGTTGCTAAAAACGAAAAATTTATGGACTTTGTAAAAGGCGTTGCTAAAACAATCATTGCTCTTGACCCTGCTGATGTTGAAGCTCTTATGGCTTGCAAATACGATTCAACAGACAAGACAGTTACAGAAGTTCTCAACGAACTCATCCTTTCAATCGGTGAAAATATGAAAGTTCGTCGTTTTGAAACAATGACAGGTGTTGCTGCTACTTACATCCACGCAGGCGGTTCTGTTGGCGTTATGGTTGGATTTGACGCTGACGAAGCAATGCTTGACAATGCTGATTTTGAAGAAATGGGCAAAGATGTTGCAATGCAAATTGCTGCTATGAACCCGCTTTACCTTGACGAAGCATCTGTTCCGGCAGATGTAATCGAACACGAAAAAGGCATTCTTGCTATTCAGCTTAAAGAAGATCCGAAAATGGCAAATAAACCTCAGCAGGTTATCGAAAAAATCGCTGCAGGTAAAATGTCGAAGTACTTCAAAGAAAACTGCCTTGTAGAACAAGAGTTTGTTAAAGCAACAGACCACGAATCAGTTGGTAAATATGTTGCAGGCGTTGCTGCTAAAATCGGCACAGAAATCAAACTCAACGGTTTCATTCGTTTTGCAAAGGGCGAAGGTCTTGAAAAAAGAGAAGAAAACTTCGCAGAAGAAATTGCAAAACAAATCAACGGCTAATATATGATAATAATTAAAAGCATCTCTTCGGAGGTGCTTTTTTATTGCAATAAATCAAATTGTATGCTAAACTGAATTTAAAGGTTTTAGGTGAATTTCTATGCATAGTTACGAAAAAGCAGAACTTACAAATATGTGTATGATATATGATGACGACGGCAACATTTTAGTACAGGACAGAGTAAGCAAGTTGTGGAGCGGTATAACTTTCCCCGGGGGACATATTGAAAAAGGAGAGAGTATTGTAGAGTCTGTTATTCGCGAGGTAAAAGAGGAAACAGGTCTTGATATTAAAAATCCTAAAATATGCGGTGTTAAACAGTGGCAGACTGACAAAAATGTTCGATACATTGTGTTTTTTTACAAAACAAATGAGTTTAGCGGCAAATTAAAATCATCGTCTGAAGGCAATGTGTTTTGGATAAAATCTGAAGAACTTAATAATTATAATCTTGCAAGCGATTTTGATGAAATGTTTGAATTTTTTAAAGATGATAATTTGCAGGAGTTTCAATGGAAGCGAGAAAAAGGAAAATTGATTAAAAGAATTATTTAAAAAATATTGTAATGAATTATAGGTGTTGTATGAAAAGAGTTATACAAGTCGTTACTGCGATTTTAATTGTGCTGACTGCACTGTTTTCGGGGCTTTATTTAAAATTTAATGCTGAACTGTATATAACATTGGCTGTTACTTTCGGCACGACTTTGTACCATTTTGCAATGCGTCTTATTGTAGGTGTTCTTGTGCCTCGCAGTTTTAAATACACTGACAGTTTTTTTGCTGAAAAGCCATTTGAAAAAAATCTCTACAAGTTTTTGAAAGTTAAAAAATGGAAAAGATTTATGCCGAGTTACAATCCTGCTTCATATTCAATCAAAAACAGTTTTGAAATGCTTGAAAAAGTCGCAAACACTACTTGCAGAAATGAAATTATTCATCTTGTTATATGCTTTTTAAGTTTTGTTCCGATTTCTTTTTCAATGTTTTTCGGTGCAAAAATCGTATTTGTCATTACCTCAATTTTAGCTTGCCTTTTTGATATGATTTTTATAATAATGCAGCGATATAACAGACCTCGTTTAGTTAAAATTATCAACAGAAAAAAGCATAAATAATCAATTTTTAAAGAATTTAAAGAGTTGTCTTTCGATAACTCTTTTTTGTGTTATTTACAATAATATTTTATTGAAAAATATATAATTTTACTGTTGACAAGAGGCGATGTATTTAGTATAATATCAATCTGTAAAGAACAAATACTTTACAGACAGGTGAGAGGAGTGTAATAATGGCAAAAAATCTTGAAATATCTGTATTGCTTGATTTTTACGGTGAGATGCTCACCCAAAAACAACACGATTTTCTTGTTTATTATTATGACGAAGACCTTTCACTTTCCGAAATTGCAGAAAATGAAGGTATAACCCGTCAGGGTGTTCGTGACTCTATAAAGCGTGCTGAAGCACAACTTTTTGATATGGAGTCAAAACTTCATTTGGCAATGAAACACGATGAATTGAAAAAAGGTCTTAAAGAAATTCTCACTTGTGCAGAAACTATTAATGAGTACAATCTTTCACACGACCTTTCTCGTGAAATAAACGACAATGTTACAAAAATTCGTTCACTCGCAGAAATTTTAAGCGAGTAATGTTCGTCGTCAGGGGGTAATTACTTGGCATTCGAGGGATTGAGCGAACGACTTGAAAATTCTTTCAAAAAACTTCGTGCTAAAGGTAAATTAACTGAATCAGATGTAAAAGAGGCAATGCGTGAAGTGCGTTTGGCACTTCTTGAGGCCGATGTTAACTATAAAGTTGCAAAAGAGTTTACAAAAAAAGTAACCGACCGTGCAATAGGTTCCGATGTAATGGAGTCGCTTACACCCGGTCAAATGGTTATCAAAATTGTAAATGAAGAATTGACACAACTTATGGGCGGAAGCGAAAGCCGACTTGCGATTGCAAACCATCCTCCCACAATTCTTATGATGTGCGGTCTTCAGGGCTCCGGTAAGACAACTCACTCGGCAAAACTTTCTTTGAAACTCAAAAATGAAGGTCACAGACCGCTTCTTGTTGCGTGTGACGTTTATCGTCCTGCTGCCATAAAACAACTTCAGGTTGTCGGAGAACAAGTAGGCACGCCTGTTTTTGAAATGGGACAGGGCAATCCTGTTGAGATTGCAACAGAGGCTGTTAAGTTTGCAAAAGACCACGGAAATGACTATGTTATTATAGATACCGCAGGTCGTTTGCATATAGATGAACAGTTGATGGACGAACTTAAAAACATAAAGTCAACAGTTCATCCACACGAAATTCTTCTTGTTATAGACGCTATGACAGGTCAAGACGCCGTAAATGTTTCAAAAACATTTAACGAAGCACTCGGTATAGACGGTGTTATTCTTACAAAACTTGACGGCGATACCAGAGGCGGTGCCGCACTTTCTGTAAGAGCAGTTACGGGTAAACCTATCAAGTTTGTCGGTACAGGCGAAAAACTCGGCGATTTGGAGTCTTTCCATCCCGACCGTATGGCTTCAAGAATTCTCGGTATGGGCGATGTTCTTTCGTTTATCGAGCGTGCAGAAATGGCACTTGACGAAAAGAAAGCAGCTGAACTTGAAAAGAAACTTCTCAAAAATAAGTTTGATTTGAATGATTTGATGGATCAATTTGAACAAATTGAAAGAATGGGAAGTATAAAAGATACAATCAAAATGATACCCGGAATAGGCGGAAAAATTAAAGACGAAGACATTGATGAAAATGCTTTCAATGTAAATCGTTCAATAATTCAATCTATGACGGCTAAAGAAAGAGAAAATCCCGACATTATCAATCCTTCACGCAAACGCAGAATTGCGGCAGGTTGCGGAAGAAAAGTTGAAGATGTCAACAGACTTATGACGCAGTTCCGTCAAATGCAGAAGATGATGAAAACATTTACGGGTGGCAAAGGCGGCCCGAAAATGAGCAGAAAAATGCGTAGAGCGCTTCAGCAAAATCCTGAACTTGCAGAAAAATATATGAATGCAAAAGGTAAAAATCCTTTTGGTTTTTAAGGCTTCACCCAATTCTTTTGGTTGAATATAAATTAAATTTAATCTTTAAAATGGAGGTATTTAAAATGGCAGTAAAAATCAGACTTCGCCGTATGGGTTCAAAAAGAGCACCTTTTTATCGTGTAGTTGTTGCAGATTCAAGATTTCCTCGTGACGGAAGATTCATTGAAGAAATAGGCACATATAACACAATGGTGGACCCTGCTGAAATTAAAATTGATGCAGAAAAAGCAAAAAAATGGATTGCCAACGGTGCACAACCTACTGACACAGTAAAAGACATTCTTAAAAAAGAAGGCATCCTTTAATTTCGGAGGTGTTTTCTTTGAAGGAATTGTTAATATCTATCGTGGCAGGACTTGTTGAAAATCCTGACGCTATTTCTATTGATATTGATGAACCTGACGAAGAGGGCGTAACTGTATATCATCTTCATGTAGCGGATGATGATATGGGAAGAGTCATCGGCAAACAGGGCAGAATCGCAAAAGCAATTCGTGTAGTTATGCGTGCTGCTGCAAATAAAAGCGACGATAAGATTTCAATTGAAATAGATTAAAAAACGGCGTATGCCGTTTTTTTATTGTCTATAAAACAGTCTGTGAAACAAATATAAATTACATAATAAAAAGCCTTGCAGATTATTTTCTGCAAGGCTTTTTTATGCTTTTATTTGTTATATTTATTGTTTTTCATTTTGTTCAGCACTTCTTTTTTCGCTGATATAATCGTGAACTTTGTTTGCGAGTTCGCCGTAAATTTTGAATTTCTTTGAGAACAAAATAAGCGACGCTAAAATCAAGAGCGGCGGAATACCGAAAGCGATAAATCCGATTACGCCTTTAGTAGTATCGTTAATTGCTCCTGTTGCAGAACTTATTTGTGAATTATAGTTTACCAAACCGAGTCCGCCGAAAAGAACAATCGTTTGAATTGTATATGCCATTTTCTGTAAAAAGCCTTTCATAGAGAAAGTGATGCTTTCATTTCTGTTACCCGATTTGTATTCGCCATAGTCAACTATATCTGCAAGGAAAATTGTTTGACATACAAACATTGCACTTATACCTATTGATGAGATTATGTATGACACATCAAGTAAAATTGTGTTTTTCATAACAGGTCCGAATATGTACATTAAAACATATCCTACGATTGCAATACCGAGAGTGATTTGGTAAATGACTCTTTTTGTGAATTTTTTTGAAAGAAGCGGTACAACAACCAAACCAACTGCACTTCCGACTGCTCCGATTGTTGAGAAAAGTGATTGAGCTGTCGGTTCGCCTAAAACATCTGTAAAGTAGTAAACGGCTGTTCCTGATGTTAAGTACCAACCTGCATTTGAAAGCATTGCAAAAATCATAAAAATAACAAGTTGGTCGTTGCCTTTGATAACTTTGAAAATTTGTTTGAAACTGAATTTTGATTTTTCGTTATATACAACATTTCTCTCTTTGGTGCTTAATACACAAATAAGTGAGAAACATACGAGTGCAACTGCACAAATAATTGCCCATTTGCTGAAACCGCTTGCACTGTAACCTTTATCTGTTGTCATACCGGTGCTGAGCATCGGAAGTACAATGGGTGTGAGAATGGTAATAAGTCCTTGACCTATACCGGAGAAAGTTCTCGCAACAGTTGAAATGAGATTTCTGTCATTCGGGTCGTTTGTGAAAGACGGAACCATACTCCAATAAGGAATGTCTGCCATTGTGTTTGTCATTCCCCAAAGAACATACATAACAGCAATGTAAATGTAAAGTTTAGTTCCGCTCAAACCGAAACTTGTGAATAAAAGTGAAAGCACGATTGCATTTGACAATGCACCGATAATTATCCACGGTCGATATTTTCCTGATTTTGTTCTTGTGTTATCAACGATTGTACCCATCATTGGGTCATTAATTCCGTCCCAAATTCTTGCTAAAGGAGTGAGTATAAGCAAAAATCCTTCTTTCAGTCCTAAAACGGAACTTAAATAGTAGGCAAGGTATGAATAGAACATTCCGTAACTGAGGTCAAGACCTACGGCACCTATTCCGTACCCGATTTTTTCACGCCAGGTTGTTTTGTAGTCAGCCATATAAAATCCTCCATAATATTTCACAAAACTCTTGTGAGAATAACGACATCATTATATCATAATTCTTCCAATAAAACAATATTTTGCATAATTATGTAATAATTAACAAAAATTACAGGATTTTTAATTGTAAATCTTTTGTCTTTACACTTGACTTTTAAGTATTATATGTTTTATAATTAGTTCAGTGGGAAGAAAAACCATAAAAAAGCATAAAAAGAATAGTGAACCCATAAGTTTTTTGCCCGAGTTTTGAAAAATGAGAGAACTTCGGGTTTTTAGTGTTCTAAATCTGTAAGAAAGGAGAGTGTAAATACTATGTTTTTGGGTACAAATCATTTTACCATTGACTCAAAGGGCAGAGTGTCTGTTCCGGCAAAGTGGAGAAAACTCAACGATGACGATGAGTTTGTAGGTTTCATTACACCTCCGGGTCTTACGAACTCTGAAAAAGTTTGTATGCATGTTTACACTCAAAGCGGATTTAGCAATTTTATGAATAAGCTTCAAGGTGCAAAGTATTCTACATCGAAAGCTGCAATGACGCAGATTTTAGATACTACTCAATATCTAAAGGTTGACTCGCAGGGAAGAATTCTTCTTTCAGACGAGGTAAGAAACGCTATAAATGTTAAGGATACAAACAACATTGTTCTGTACGGAAGTATGGACAAGTTTGAGATTTGGAACGAAGACGATATAGTTTACGACCACAATGCCGCTTCTCAGATTGTTGATGTTGCAGAAGTGCTTGACAAACAGTACGGCGGTGAAAACTGATGGAATTTGTTCATAAAAGTGTGTTGTTTGAAGAAACAATAGATGCACTGAATTTAAAAGACGGAATGACAGTTGCAGACGGTACTTCGGGCGGCGGCGGTCATTCAAGGGCAATTGCGGAAAAAATCGGAAGAGGAAGACTTTTTTCGATTGACAGAGACCCTGACGCAGTTAAAGTTTTGAATGAGCGACTTGCACAGTTTGACAATGTAACTGTTGTAAATGACAGATTTTCAAATATTAAAAGTATTTTGAAACAATATAATGAAGAAAAATTGGACGCATTTTTGCTTGATTTAGGCGTCAGTTCTTTTCAACTCGACAATGCCGAAAGAGGTTTCAGTTTTCATAACGACGCTCCTCTTGATATGAGAATGAGTAAAAGCGGTCTCAGTGCTTATGATGTTGTAAATACATATTCGGAGCAGGAACTTGCCAATGTGATTTTTAAATACGGCGAGGAAAAGTTTGCAAGAAGAATAGCAGGGAACATTGTTCGTCAAAGAGAAGAAAAGCCGATAGAAACAACTCTTGAACTTGTAGATGTTATAAAGAAAAGTATGCCTATGAAAGCGATGCGTGACTCACATCCTGCAAGACGCACTTTTCAAGCGATAAGAATAGAAGTAAACGGCGAGTTGAAAGAACTTGAAAATGCACTTGACGACGCATTTGAATGTTTGTCTTCGGGAGGAAGAATTGCGGTCATTACTTTTCACTCTTTGGAAGACAGAATAGTGAAAGAAAAATTTGCGTCTTGGACAAAAGGTTGTACCTGTCCGAAAGATTTTCCGATTTGCGTTTGCGGAAATAAACCGAAAGGCAAATTGCCTTTTAAATCAAAAACTCCGTCAGAAGCAGAACTTGAAGAAAATCCTCGTGCGAGGTCTTCCCGTTTAAGAGTTTTTGAAAAATTTTAACGGAATTTTAAATTGAGTTTAATTGTAAAAATATAAAGGAAGGGTAAAGATGACTAACAGCGGTGATTTCAGAAGATACGCCAATAACGGTGCCGCATACGATTTGAGTCTTTTTGAGGCACAGAGGAACGGTGCTGCAGTAAAAGAAAAAGAGCAAAAAAGAAGAAACCGCTTTGAAGTAGTTCAACCCGGTAAAATCACTTATGCTCAGTTGAAAGCAGAACAAAAAGAGTGTACAAGGTTCAATATGAAAGTGATGGCAGTATCGTTGCTTTGCTTTTGTTTTCTTGCAGCCTCCGTCTTTTTGTTTGCATACACAAATCAGTTGACTCACGAAGTTTCTTCAATAGAAACAGAAATTGAAAAATCACAGTCAGAAAATACAAGGCTCACAAGTGAACTTGATGCAATGGTTTCACTCAGTCAAATAGATGACTATGCAGTAAACAAACTCGGTATGGTTAAAATGAAGTCGAGTCAAATCAACTATATAGATGTGTCGTCATTTAAGATGAACAGAGAGGGAAGTTTTGAAACACCTGAACCGTCTGATATTTTGAAGAATAAACAGGTAATATCTTAAATTTAACAGCAGTATTATTAAGAGAGTTGGGGATTTTTCTTAACTCTCTCAAATCATATTATTAGGAATATAAAATTTGTCGAAAAAAGCAAAATTCAGCAAAAGGAGATGGAAAAAATGAAAAAAAGAATGTCACAGTTAAGTTATAAAAGACTTCTTGCACTTGTCCTTGTTTTCATTTTTTTGGGATATGCAGTAGATATAGGCAGATTGTTCCATCTTCAAATAATAAAAGGCGATGAGTATGCCGAAAAAGCACAGGCGCAACAGTTGAGCGATACGGAAGTTACGGCTATGAGAGGTACGATTTACGACAGTGATATGAATGTCATAGCAAAGTCAGCGTCTGCATGGCGACTTTTCATAGACCCACAGGCTATAAACGATGAAAACGAAAGAACTGTTTTGGTTGACGGCTTGTCAGAAATTCTCGGATATGATGAAGAAGAAAAACAAGAATTACTTGAAAAATCAAAAAAAGAAAACAGATACCAAGTTGTTGAAAATAAGGTAGAAAATGCAGATAAAGAAAAAATAAGTGAGTTTTCTTCAAAAAATAAATTGAAAAAAGCAATCGGATTTGAAGAAACATCAAAAAGATACTATCCATACAACTCATTTGCATCTTCTGTAATCGGTTTTACGAATTACGACGGAGACGGAGTTTACGGTTTAGAGGCATACTATAACGATGAATTAAAAGGTAAAAACGGAAGAATAATTACTGCTAAGGATGCAAAGTCAAATAAACTTCCGAATGACTATGCCACATCTGTTGAGGCAGTTGACGGAAACAGTCTTGTTTTAACTCTCAATCAAAATATTCAGTACTATCTTGAAAAAGGTCTTTCAAGAACTATGCATGAATATCAGTGTAAGGGTGCTTACGGTGTTGTAATGGATGTTGAAACAGGTGCAGTTTTGGCAATGAGTTCAATGCCCGACTTTGATATAAACGAGCCGTATGAAATAACTTATGACAAAACAAAAAAAGAAATAGACAAAATTACGGATAAAGAAAAAAAATCTGAAGCTTTAAAAAAAGCACAGGCAAATCAATGGGATAATTTTACGGTATCAAGTGTTTATGAACCCGGCTCGGTTTATAAGGTGTTTATGAGTTGTGCGGCACTTGAAGAAAATGTTGTTTCGCTTGATACTACATATAACTGTACGGGAAAAATTGTTGTAGAAGACAGAGTTATGAAGTGTCACAATCACTCGGGACACGGAACTCAAAATCTTACTCAGGGATTGGAAAACTCTTGTAACCCGTTTTTCGTAACAATCGGTAAAAAACTCGGTGCTGAAAACTATTACAAATATTTTGAGGGTTTCGGCTTTACAAGAAAAACAGGAATAGATTTGCCGAGTGAAAACAATTCTATTTATGTAAATAAAAAAAGGCTGAATTCAAGTGTTACGCTTGCATCTGCTTCTTTCGGCCAGACAAACAGTTTGACGCCTATACAAGTTTGTTCTGCTTTGGCGGCAGTCGGAAATGACGGCGTTTTGATGCAGCCGTATTTAGTATCTTCAATTCTTGACTCGGACGGAAATACTGTTTCAAAAACAACTCCGAAGGAAGTACGACAGGCAATAAGCAAAGAAACATCTGAAAAAGTTTTGAAGATGATGAAAGGTGTTGTAGATAACGGTACAGGTAAAAATGCTTATGTAGCAGGTTACAGTGTGGGCGGTAAAACAGGTACATCTACAAAGCTTAGTGAATCAACAGAGTCAAAATCAAAATATCTTGTTTCTTTCGGTGCAGTCGCTCCGACAGATGACCCTAAAATAGCAGTCCTTGTTTTGATAGACGAACCAAACAAAGACTTGGGAGGCGGTGCTCTTTGTGCTCCGATTGCCGCAGAAGTTATTGAACAGGCAATGAAAGAGTATGGTATAGAGCCAAAATATACACAAGAAGAACTTAAAAAACTTTCCGTTAAAACACCGTCGCTTACAGGCAAAAATGTTAAACAGGCAGTAAGCGAGTTGGGTGCTAACGGCTTTGATTATAAAATTATCGGCGACGGAGATAAAGTTATTAAACAATCTCCTGATGCTTCTTCAAAAATACCAAACGGTGCTACTGTCATTCTCTATACAAAAAATGAAGACAGTAAAATGGTTAAAGTGCCTGATTTTACAGGCTTGACCGTCAGTGAAGTAAATAAACTTGCTGCTAAAAACAACTTAAATGTTGAGTTCAGCGGCAGCGGTTTGGACAGTGCAACTTCCGTTGCATACAGACAAAGTGAAGAAAAGGGAACTGAAAAAGAAATCGGTTCGGTTATTACAGTAACATTTAAAAGTAATGTTTCCGTACTCGATTAGTTTGTTATACGAGTTTTGGGAGGAACAGAAATGAAATTAAAAGAGTTGTTAAAAGATATAGTCGTTTTGAATGCGTACGATGAAAATATTGAAGTTCAAGATGTTACGGAGGATTCAAGACTTGTAAAGGACGGCACACTTTTTGTTTGCATTAAAGGTGCGTCTTTTGACGGTCACAGCGTGGCAAAACAGATGCTGAAAAAAGGTGCTCCCGTTGTAGTTTGTGAAAAGGATTTGGGACTTGAAAGACAAATTTTAGTTGAAAATTCAAGAGCTGCATATTCAAAAATCTGTTCAAATTATTTTGAAAATCCGTCAGAGCATTTGAAATTGATTGGCTTAACAGGTACAAACGGAAAAACGACAACTACTTTTTTAATAAAACAAATACTTGAAAATACAGGGCATAAAGTAGGTCTTATCGGTACTGTACAAAATATGATAGGAGATGAAATATACCCTGCAAAATATACAACTCCCGATGCTTACTCACTTCAAAAGTTATTTTCGCAAATGGTTGCTGCAAATTGTGAGTATTGTGTAATGGAAGTTTCATCTCAAGCACTTGCTCAAGGCAGAGTAAGCGGTATAAAATTTGAGATAGGTGCTTTTACAAATCTTACACAAGACCATTTGGACTATCATAAAACTTGGGAAAATTATTTCAAATCCAAAAGAAAACTTTTTGAGCAAAGTGAAATCGCAGTTACAAATGCAGATGATAAATACGGTCTTGAAATAGTAAATGGTCTTGACTGTAAAGTTTACAGATATGCGGTAAATACAAATAACGCTGAAAATGTTGCTAAAAATGTTAATTTTAAAAATAACGGCGTAGAGTACGAACTTGTAACGCTTGATTCGATAGGAAGAGTTCATTGCCCCGTACCGGGTAGATTTTCTGTTTACAATTCTCTTTGTGCAGCTTCTGTGGCTTTGGCACTCGGTATAGATTTTAAGTCGGTTTTGTCGGCAATCGCAAAATCAGGCGGAGTAAAGGGCAGAATAGAAGTTGTGCCTACAAACAAAGATTTTACAGTCATTATCGACTATGCTCATTCTCCCGACGGACTTGAAAATATTATCTCGTCTTTGAAAGAAATAGCAAAAGGAAGAGTAATTACAGTGTTCGGTTGCGGCGGAGACAGAGATAAATCGAAAAGACCGCTTATGGGTAAAATTGCGGCTGAACTTTCAGATTTTTGTGTTGTTACTTCCGATAATCCGAGAAGCGAAGAACCGATGAGAATAATAGATGATATTGTTTCGGGTATGAAAAATATTTCAACGCCTTATGTTGTTGAGGAAAACAGAAAAGAAGCAATAAGATATGCAATTGAACATGCAGAAAAAGACGACATTATATTGCTTGCAGGTAAAGGGCATGAAACATATCAAATTCTCCCGAGCGGAACGATACATTTTGACGAAAGAGAAGCGGTAGCCGAAATTTTAGAAGGAAAATAAAATATATGAAAATATTAAAATTGAGTGAAATTGCCGAATTTTTAAATGCAAAAACGAATGGCGAAGCAGATATTACAAGCGTTGTGATAGATACGAGAAAAGTAGAAAAAGGCTCGCTTTTTATTTGTATCAAAGGCGAAAGATTTGATGCTCACGATTTTGCAAAAGACGCTGAAAAAGCAGGTGCATCGGCAGTTGTGGCAGAAAAAGCGGTAGATGTTGACTGTCCGGTTATTGTTGTGAAAAACACGAAAGATGCTTTGCTTAAATTGTCGGGTTTTTATCGTTCAAAGTTTGATATTCCCGTTGTAGCATTAACGGGAAGTGTTGGTAAAACAACAACAAAAGACTTTACTCATCTCGTTTTAAGCGCAAAATATAATTGTATAAAAACACAGGGAAATCTCAATAATGAGATTGGAATGCCTCAAACTTTGTTCAGCATGGAAGAAGATACGCAGGCGGCTGTCATTGAGATGGGTATGAATCATTTCGGTGAAATCAGCAATATGGTAAAAGAGGTTAAGCCGACTGTTGCCATGATAACAAATATAGGCGTGTCACATATTGAAAATTTAGGTTCAAGAGAAGGTATTTTAAAAGCAAAACTTGAAATCCTTGAGGGATTGCCAAAAAATTCTCCTCTCATTTTGAACGGTGATAACGATTTACTTAAAACTGTGAAAAATGATGATTATAACATTGTTCTTGTCGGAATTGAAAATGAAAATTGCCAATTCAGAGCAGTTGATATTTGCGAAAATGATTTGCAGACAAGTTTTAAAATTAATTATAACGGCAGATGTGTAAATGTAACAATTCCAACGATAGGGATACACAATGTATATAATGCTTTGTTCGCTTTTGCAGCAGGTTATTACACAGGGGTTGATGAAAATTCTTCTGTTAATGCACTTGCAAATTACACTCCGTCGGGAATGCGTCAAAAAATAGTGGATTTTAATGAAATTACGGTTATTGAAGACTGCTACAACGCTTCTCCCGACTCTATGAATGCCACAATTGAAACTTTGTCATCTTTGAAAGCAAAAAAAAGAATTGCCGTTTTTGCAGATATGCTTGAACTCGGCGATTCTTCGGAAAGTCTGCATTACGGCGTCGGAAAATCTGTTGCAAAAAGCAATATTGATTTTTTAGTTTGCTATGGAGAAAAGGCAAAGTTTATTCAAAAAGGTGCAACGGAAAACGGAATGAAAAATGTTTTTCATTTTGATGATAAAGAAGAACTCTGTGAAAAGTTGGTGCAGTTGTGTGAAAAAGGCGATGCAGTTACTTTTAAAGGTTCAAGAGGTATGAAACTTGAGGATGTCATTGAGTCCTTTTATAAGAGGTGGAAATAAATGAATAGTACGATAATAATTATAATTGCTTTGGTAATTGCTTTCGGCGTTACTGCAAGTTTAGGTTTTATAATCATTCCTTGGCTTAGAAAATTGAAGTTCGGACAAACAATACTTGACATTGGACCTTCATGGCATAAGTCAAAACAAGGAACACCGAATATGGGCGGTTTAATGTTTATAATAGGCATAATCGTTTCTTCTGTTGTTTCTCTTTTGATTTTCCACTTCAGCGGTGGAAAATTAGAAAGTGCTTCAAGCAAATTTTCAGAAGGTTCGGACTTGGTAGCACTTATAGCAGGTTTGCTTCTTGCATTTGGATGCGGAGTTATCGGTTTCTTGGACGATTTCATCAAGATTAAACTGAAAAGAAACGAAGGACTTACACCGAAACAAAAATCAATCGGTCAGCTTGCCGTTGCAGTTGCTTATCTTGCGACTCTTTGGCTTTCTCACAACACTTGGTGGTATATTCCTTTTGTGGGAAAAGTAGATATGAGTCACGGATTTGGTGCAGTTTGTTTTTGGCTTGTAGGTATATTTATAATTTACGGTTGTGTGAATTCGGTAAACTTGACAGACGGTATTGACGGTTTGTGTTCTTCTGTAACAGTAACCGTTGCAATCGCATTTATTGCAATGTCCGTTATAGCCGAATTTTACGGACTTTCTATAATTGCCGCTGCATTGCTTGGCGGTATGCTTGGATTTCTTGTGTGGAATTGGAATCCTGCAAAAACATTTATGGGCGATACAGGTTCACTTTTTCTTGGCGGTTTGGTAGTTGCTCTCGGATATGCCATAAGATGCCCTTTGTTGCTCTTGCCGATAGGAATTGTATATGTATGTGAAACTATGAGCGATATAATTCAAATAGGATATTTTAAAATAACACACGGAAAAAGAGTGTTCAAAATGGCTCCCATACATCATCATTTTGAAATGTGCGGATGGAAAGAAAAGAAAATCTGCATTGTTTTTTCTCTTGTAAATGCAATAGGCTGTATTATCGGTGTTTTACTCTATTATTACGGGGATTGTTTCATCAAATAAAATAAAAATTTTCAAGGAGTGTTTATATGAAAAATAACGGTAAGCAAAGTGACTCTAAATTTAAAAAGTCGTATATTGTGAATACCGGCAGTATAGACATTCCTTTTTTTATACTTGTTGTCGCACTGTCCGTTATAGGACTCATAATGCTACTTTCATCAAGTTACGCTTATGCGTACTATAAATACGGGGACAGTTTTTATTTCTTTAAAAGACAGTTGTTGTTTTTGGTTGCCGGTTTTGTTGTAATGGCATTGTTTTCACGGCTTAATTATAAATGGCTCAAAGTAAATGTGGTAATGTGGCCGTTAGTTGCAATTACTTTTTTGCTTCTTGTTGTAGTCCTTTTTTATCATACAGATGTTGAAGATTTTAAAAGATGGATACCGCTCGGACCGATAACGCTTCAACCGTCCGATATAGCAAAGTTTACCATAATAGTATTGCTCTCGTGGTATATGACAAAATATTATGATAAAATGAAAAAATTAACATACGGTGTCATTTATCCAGTCGCAATGCTTGCTATATGTTGTGTTTTGATTTATCTTGAACATCATATGTCATGTACAATACTTGTTTTTCTTATCGGAGCTTCTCTTCTGTGGGTAGGAGGTGCACCGATGGGATTGTTTGCGACAGGAGCCGGTGTTGTAGTTGCAGGTGCAACGGTGGCAATAGCAACACCTCAAATTTTACCGTCTTATGTGCAGGAAAGAATAGCGGCATGGCTTGACAAAAGTTACGAGCCAACGGGTGCAAGATGGCAAACTAATAACTCACTTTATGCTATCGGTTCAGGCGGACTTTTCGGCGAGGGATTGGGAAACTCAAAACAGAAGTTTCTCTATGTAAGTGAGCCGCAAAATGACTTTATTTTTTCTATTGTCTGTGAGGAACTCGGTTTTATCGGTGCGGCACTTATCATAGTTTTGTTTGCGCTTCTTGTTTGGCGTGGTATGATAATTGCTATGAATTGTGAAGATAAATTCGGCTCATTTTTGGTAATCGGCATTATTTCTCAAGTCGGAATACAGGTAATTTTCAATATTTTGGTAGTTACCGATACCGTTCCGAATACAGGTATTGCATTGCCGTTTTTCAGTTACGGCGGTACGGCGTTGTTAATGCTTTTGGGAGAGATGGGCGTCGTCTTGTCCGTGTCGAGAAGAACGAAGATTAAAAAGATAAATTGAGGTGTAAAAAATGAAAATAATTTTTGCAACAGGCGGTACGGCAGGTCATATCAATCCTGCTCTTGCCGTTGCTTCATATATAAAAGAAAATTTTGAAAATGTACAGATAATGTTTATCGGTACAGCCGACCACATGGAAAGCACACTTGTTCCAAATGCGGGTTTTGATTTTGAAACAATAAAAATTTCAGGTTTCAGAAGGAGTTTTTCTCCGTCTGCTGTTGTGCATAATGTAAAAACAGTGTGCAATATGTTTTCATCATCTTCTGCAAGTAAAAAAATAATTAAAAATTTTTCACCCGATGTTGTAGTGGGCTTTGGCGGATATGTCAGCGGTCCTGTTTTAAATGTGGCTGCAAAAATGGGAATACCTACTTGCATACATGAACAAAATTCTTTTCCCGGTATCACAAATAAATCGCTTGCAAAAGTTGTAGATAAAGTAATGCTCACAAGTGAAGATGCGAAATCGAGAATGAATTGTAAAAACGAACCTGTTGTTACGGGACTTCCCGTACGGGGCGAGATACTTCGTGCAGACAGAGAAAAAGCGAGAAAAAAATTAAATATTCCCGACGGAAAAGTTCTTGTCCTTTCAACAGGCGGTTCTCTCGGTGCAAAACCTCTCAATGACGCTATGATAGATATACTTGTAAAACATTCTGAAGATAAGTCTTGCTATCATATTCATTCGGCAGGAAAAAACAACAGTCAAATGTTTGATGACCTTGAAAAAGCAGGACTTAAAAAGTGCGAAAATATAGTTGTAAGACAGTATATTGATAATATGGATGAGTGTCTTGCGGCGGCAGATATTGTTGTCGGCAGAGCAGGTGCAAGTACAATTTCCGAATTGCTTGCAATGGGTAAACCGTCAATACTTATTCCCTCGCCTTATGTTGCTGAAAATCATCAGTATCATAACGCAATGTCGCTTGTAAAACGAGGTGCGGCAACAATTATAGAAGAAAAAGATTTGACTTCTGAAAAATTGATGCAAACGATAGATACATTGGCAGCAGATAAATATGCTCTTCAAAAAATGAGTGAAAATGCAAAAAAAATGGCTATTGTAAACGCTCGTTCTTCAATAGCAAATATTATTGTGGATTTAGCAAAAAAATGATTTAACCTTTTTCCTTTTTTGTCATAGTATAAAGCGATGACAAAGGGGTGTAAAAATGGATAAATTCATTGTAAAAGGCGGAAATAAGCTCGACGGAGAAGTGACATTGCACGGTGCAAAGAACTCTGTTTTACCTATTTTGGCGGCAACGATTATAGCAAAAGGAAAAAATGTCATACATAATTGTCCCGATTTGAGCGATGTTTCGGTAGCCTGCGAAATCTTGGAATATTTAGGTGCAAAAGTAACTAAAGAAAACGATACGCTTACGGTGGATACTACCGTGATTGATAAGTGCGATATTCCCGAGGAAATGATGAGGGAAATGCGTTCTTCAATAATATTTTTGGCACCTGTTTCAGCACGAATGAAAAAGGCGTGCCTTTGTACCCCGGGCGGATGCGATATAGGAAGCAGACCTATTGACCTGCATTTGTACGGATTGAAAATGTTGGGTATGAAACTGCAAACGGTTGATAATTGTATCAGTTGCAGTTGTGAGAATAAAATATATGCTAACAATATAGTTTTGCCGTTTCCGAGTGTCGGTGCAACGGAAAACATTATGATAGCGGCAACTACCGCAATCGGCACAACAACTATTGTAAATCCTGCAAAAGAGCCTGAAATACAAGATTTGGCAGACTTTTTAAATTCTTGCGGAGCAAAGATTTACGGAGTAGGAAGTAAAACAATCACAATAGAAGGCGTTAAGGAATTGTCTTCTTGTGAGCATACCGTAATTCCCGACAGAATACTTGCAGCAACTTTAATGTGCTGCGGAGCTGTCACAAATTCCGAAATTGTTATAAATAATATAATAAATTCTCATATAACACCTATTATATCTGCATTTTGCGATGCAGGTTGTAAAATATATTTGGATAAAAATTCTTTGAAATTATCATCAAAAAAGAGATTGAGATGTTTCGATACCATCAAAACAATGCCGTATCCCGATTTTCCTACCGATTGTCAGGCACCTTTGATGGCAGTTGCGACGGTATCAAAAGGACTCAGCGTTTTTGAAGAAAATATCTTTGAAAACAGATTCAAGCATATTGATGAGTTGAGAAAGATGGGAGCAAAAATAAAAGTTTCCGATAAAACTGCTTTTGTTCAAGGTGTTAAGGAGCTGCATGGAGAAAAAGTCACGGCGACAGATTTGCGTGGAGGTGCGGCTTTGGTAATTGCAGGTTTGCGTGCAAACGGTATTACCGAAATAGATGATGTCAAACATATTGACAGAGGATACGAAAAAATGGAGAAAATGCTCGGCAGTTTAGGTGCCGACATTAAAAGAGTGTAATGGCTGATAAGAAGAAGTTTTCAAGCAGAGCAAAAACTCAAGAAATAAATTTAGGCGACTCATATCTTGAGCCGCCTAAAAGGTATGTAAATAAACAGACTTCAGTTTCATCTAAAGATAAAAAAACGAAAAAAAACAGTAAAAAAAGAAAAAATAAAGGCAATGCAAAACAACCTGAAATAAGAGTGTACGATTCATCGGTTCAAGACGATTACGGACTTGAAGCGCCGAGAAGATATACTCAACAGGAAAGGGCAGAATACAGACAGCCAAGCAACAGAAGTACGGTGAAGAAAAAGAAAAATATAAGAAAAAGAAGAAAAAATAAAAAGGCGATAAAAACAGTAACTTTTATTTCAGTATTTCTTTTGCTTGCTGTTTTAATATTTATTTCTCTTATATTTGTTTTCCCTGTAAAAGAAATTAAAGTTGACGGCAGTGAAAAGTATTCTTATGATGAAATTTTGAAAGTAAGCGAATTGTCAACGGAAGATAAGATGTTGCTGCTGAATACGGAAAAGTCGGAAACGGCGTTGAAAAAAAATCTTCCGTATATAAGAAATGCAAAGATAAAACGCACATTTCCAAGTACCGTTACAATAGAAATCGTCGAGGGCGAGCCAAGATTTGCAATTCAAACGGCAGAAAAAGAATTCTTACTTGTTGATGCTGATTTTAAAATACTCGAAAATAAAGCAGAAGCAGTACCGTCGGGTGTAATTACAATCAGCAGTACAGAACTGAAAGAAAGCGAGCCGGGTGAAATACTTACTTTTGACAATAAGACAATAGATAAAAATATTGCGATTTTAGCGAATGCAGTTATTAAAAATCAAGTTGAAAAAATTACTCAAATAAAGGCTGAAGATATAAATCATTCTATCCTTGTATATGATAACAGAATAAATATCCTTTTCGCAGATTTGAGTGAAGATACAATTGACTATAAAATCAATCAGGCATTGGCAAGTATTGATAAACTTCAGGAGACAAATGCGGCTGCCGAAGGCACTTTAAACCTTACAAGTGACAAGTCAATATACTTTACAGAAGAATAATCTTAAATAAATTTTGTAATATTTTGTAAAGCGATACAACTTTACAGAAATGTGCTTAAATCACTAAAATGTACAAGTTGCACAAATAATTGAGTGAAAATTTTATTATTATTCGGCATTAATATTGATGTTTTTTATTAAAAACGGTTGCAAAAAAGTTACATAACTGTTACAATATCATTTGCAGTAGTAAATTATGCTACAACAATTTTTAGGAAAATAATTATTTAGGGTTAATGATAAAGGAGAATTTTAGTATGGGTAGATATGAAATTGATACTGAAGACAGCAAGGTTGTACAAATCAGAGTTGTAGGTGTCGGCGGCGGCGGCGGAAACGCAGTAAACCGTATGGTTAAAAGCAATATTCAAGATGTAGAATTTGTAGCAGTAAACTCTGATAAACCTGCTCTTATGAAATCTGCAGCAACTCATAAAATACTTATCGGCGAAAAGGCTACAAAAGGTCGCGGCGCAGGAGCTAAACCTGAGGTTGGTACCCGTGCTGCTGAAGAAAGCAGAGACGCTATCACAGACGCTCTTACAGGTTGTGAGATGGTATTCATCACAGCAGGTATGGGAGGCGGAACAGGTACAGGCGCTGCTCCCGTTGTTGCAAAAATCGCTAAAGATTTAGGAATACTTACAGTTGGCGTTGTTACAACACCATTCGCTTTTGAAGGAAAACACAGAATGCAGCAGGCTCAGACAGGTATCGAAGACCTTGCTCAGTATGTAGATTCATTGATGGTTATTCCGAACGAAAACCTTAAGTTTGTTACAGATGAAAAGATTACATTCCTCAATGCTTTTGAAATCGCTAACGATGTTCTTCGTCAGGGTGTTCAAAGTATTTCAGACCTTGTAAATGCAACAGGTCTTGTAAACAGCGACTTTGCCGATGTTACTGAAATTATGAAAGACGCAGGCTATGCTCACATGGGCGTTGGTCGTGCAAGCGGTAAAGACAAAGCAGAAGTTGCAGCTAAACAGGCTATCTCAAGCCCGCTTCTTGGTACTTCTATTGAAGGTGCGAGAGGTGTACTTCTCAATATTACAGCTTCAACAGATATCGGTCTTGAAGAAATCGATGCTGCATCTGCAATCGTTACAGAAGCAGTTCATCCTGATTGTGAAATCATCTGGGGTGCTAACTTCGATGAAGACCTTGAAGATGAAATGGTTATCACAGTTATCGCTACTCGTTTTGGTGACGATGACGGCAAACCAAAAGCTCCGTCAGCAATGAGCAAAAACTCAACTGCAAACAAAGAAATTACTCCACCGACAGACAATGTTTCTTCTTTTGATAATGCAGGCAAAACTGACGATGAAGCATTTTCAGATATTATTCAATTCTTTAAAAAATAATTAACAAGTTTTTATAGTAATAAAAATACTCGCTTTTTGCGGGTATTTTTTTTGCATATTCATTTTGATAATTTTTGGCACTTTGTATATTTGGAAAGTTCTATTGTTGAAAAAATGTTGAAAATTTGTTTAAAAAAGCAATTTACTTTACATTTTCAACACTTTCAACATTCTTTTCCACACTGTATTAAAAGGTTTTCAGCGTTTTCCACACTGTTTTCCACAATACGAAATTTTAAAAATATTTGTAAAGTTGTTTACATTACAAAAAACATCCCGATTATACAGTCTATGCATAATCGGGATGTTCATTTTTTATTCATTAAATTTTGAATATCAGTCCTTTTCTGTATAAGACTGAATTATATTGGATATGATGTTGTTCTTTTTCCAACCGTTGTTTTTATTTTTATTTTTTTGCTTTTTTATTTTTCCGAAGCGTATTGTTACATTGTCAAGATTGTCAATAAGTTTTTCTCCAAGTGCAATTTCAGTTTCTTCAAAGTTCTTTTCAAAATCGTCTGTAAGATTTGATGTCAATTTGATTGACGAACTTTTTTTAACTGCAGTAATTGCAAGAATTACTGTTCTGTTGTCGTCAGGCAATTTGAGTGTTTTTTGCTTATTGACTTCTATTTCATAAATGAAAAATCTTGCCTTATGGTTGAAATTGTCATCAAGAGGATGATGAGTATGGGAAAACTCTATACCCAATGTTGCGTCTTTAACATACGCTTTTTGATTAAGTGCTTCCATATCGCATTGTCCGATAGGCTCGGAAAAATCGTAGAAAGTTACTTTTCTTTCAAGATTATCCGTGTAAAAACAAAGTTCTTTGTCTTTTGCCATACTTGCACCCAAAATCAAAATTGAATTTGTACCATCCGGTATTTCAAATTCTTCTCCGTGAGGTATCAAAACAGTGCGCATACTGTCTTTATCGGCAAGCTGAAATTTTGAAAGTCCTGCCGTTATTTCCTTTGGAAATTGTTCGTAAGGAAGTGAACAACCGCTTGCGGCAAGTATCGTTCTTCTTCTTTCGGAGTTTTTCGTTACGCCGTCTGCGTTGAAATCAAGGTTTAAGTATGTGTACTCATTTGATTTTTGCTCTTTTTGAGTTTTAAAGTTGAGTTTAAATGTTTTTATTTCAAACGGTTTAATGTTGATGCAAATTGAATTTTTGTCAAATTTTATATTGTGTTTTGCTTTTTCAACACCATCAGTTTCACAGGCATTTAAAAGTTCAAAATTAAAAGAGATTTTAACATTATCATGACTTTTACCTGCTGTTTCATTAACTCTGAGTATGATTGAGTTATCGTTTTCGCTCATTTTTAATGCTCTTAAAACAACATTGTCATTTGAAATACTCAAAAATTCAATTTCACTTTTTCCGATACCTTTAGATTTTGATGTAGTTTGAAATGCAATCGGCTTTTGACAAAAGTTTTCAGCTGTTTTTGAAACGCCGTTTTGAGCGTCGTTTTCGTGGGAATATATTGCAAAAGAGTAAGTGTTTTTGCCTATATCCTGTAAGTCCTGTCTGCTTTCTTTTGTATAGGCACCGGCAGGAGTATGGATACAAGTCAGTCTTAAAGTAGAATTGTCCGGTTTGTCCCATCCTGTTTTATCTTTTGAAATTACCGAAACTCCGTAGTCATTATTAAGGTTTGTAAGGTCTGCCCATTTTTGTGCAGGAACTTCGTAGAGATTTTCAGTGTTGGTGCTTCTTTTGACTGTGCCTGCTCCTAAATCGTATGTTGCATAGTAGTTTTCAGCATTGAAACTGAACTCAGTTTTGAGCATACTTCTTCTTGACTGCCAATTTACAAAGTTGTTGACTTCAATATATTCACTTTCACTTGAGAGTGATACAGTTTGAACTATTTTTGTTGCATAGTCCAAATTTCTTGATATTTTTATACTGATTTTCGCCGCACCTTTTTCTGCAATTTCAAAAACAGGTGAGTTTGCGTATGCAACAGGCTCTTTATCTATGTCGCTTTTCGCTATTTCCCAAGACGGATAAGCCAAATCGCCATTGTCTTTCATCAAAGCAATTTTTATAGGCTTTTTTAAAATCTCTTTTTGTAGTTTTTTATCAAATACGCTTGCTATATCGCCGTTTTTGTTGAAACGAACAAGGTATTTTGAGTTTTCAAGCGAATGATTTGTAACTTTTAAATCAGACTCTGTTTTACAGGGTGTTTCGCTTGGAACAACACTGAAAGCAGTGTATGAAAGAGGCTTTAGTTTTGCTGAAAAAGCAATTTTGAAATTCTTTCCTTTTTTTGAAATAACCTGACTTTTAAGTTCTGTGTTGTTGCTGTCGAAAACTTTTATATAATTTGCATTGTGCTTGATTTTTACGGCAGTTTCAATTGTTTCATATCTTTCAAACTGCGTTGGGTTGAATACAATTATCGCACAATCATCGCAAAAAGATGTGTCTGCCGTTTCTGCCATACTTTTAGCAGAAGCCAAAAGTTCATTTTTCATCATGGAAATTGCAGAATAATAGTCGGCAACACTGTCGTTTACGACTTCCATAGTTGAGGTGCCTGTGATGTCATCGTGAAAATGGTGTGTAATTATCTTTTTCCACGCAGTATTCATATTGCTTTTGGGGTAGGGTAAGCCGTTTAAAATATTTGAAAAAACAAGAGAACGTTCCGTTGCATCTGCAATAGTTTCACATTTTCTGTTCAAATATTTTAAAATACACCTTGATGTATAACATCCTACGCCGTGACTTGTCATTAAGAATTCGCCGTCATATTTCGGCAACATTTTTTTATCATTATCATTCAAAGAATCTATTTCTTCAAAAAATTCATCAGGTGTAGAAGAAAAAACTTTTGTTGCATTTGTTTTATTTCTTTGAATTTCATCGTTGACGCTCCATACGGATTTTTCATCAGGTGCACCGCCTTTGTCGCCTGTTCCGTACAGATGCAAAGCAAAAGGAATTGAACTTTTGTTGTAGTTGTCGGCAATTTTTTCATATACAGACTCGTCTGTTTGAATTTGGTCAAACGAGTGTTTGTAACTGCCTGCGTCTGTCACTGCGTAAACTTCGCTTGAGTCAACGCCTTTCCAAATACCAAACTTAAAAGGCAATTCCGTGCAACATCCGTAGGCAATTTTTTGAGTGACGAAACCTTTGATATTGCAATGTTTCATAATGGTGGGCAGTGCCAAATTAAACCCGAAACAATCAGGCAGGAAAAGTTCGTTGTTTGTTATACCGAAATTTTTTTCAAAATAGTTGTTGCCTATCAAAATGTTTCTGATGACAGCTTCGGGTGACGGAATATTTACATCGCCGTTTTCATATTCCGCTCCGATAGGGTTCCACTTTTTGAGTTTTGCGTACTTTTGAATATCTTTAAATAAATTCGGATAGTACTCTTCAATAAGTTCGTATCTAAATGCACCTTCAAAATTAAATCTATAATTGTCGTAGTTTTCAAAAAGACAGAAGTTTTTTGAAATAGTGTCTATAAGATAGTCCTCGATAGTTTTAGCCAGACTCCAGCGCCAAACCGTGTCTAAATGCGCAGTGGCAACCGTAAAAAGTTTAGTATCTTTCATAATATATCACTGCTTTTCAATAATTTCATAAGTAAATTCGTATTGTTTTTGAAGTTCTTTTACCTTTTCTTCATTGTCTTCAATGAAAGTTTCGGAATAAATTGACTTTCCGTCTTTTGAGTAGTCTTTGACAATTTGATTAAGAGCGTTCCATGCTTCGTCTTGCTTATCGTAGTCGTTCTCAAATTTGATTAAAAATTCTCTATGTTTAGGAAGTCTTGCTTTCATAATATATTCTCCTTTAAAGTAAATAATATTAATATTATAACAAAAATCAAAACTATTGCAATAATTTTATTACATTTGCTCCCAATAATTCTTTTGCGTGAATAATGGAATATTCTGTTGAAATATCATTATTTTTCAAAGAAATCATTTTGTCTGCAAAAGAAACATTTTCAATTATTCCGGAAATAATAAAACATTTTCTATTGTGTTTTTTACATAGTTCATAGATTTTAAACGGCAGTTTTCCCATAAGCGTCTGTTTATCTGTTTTTCCTTCACCTGTTATAACAATGTCGGCTTTTTCTATTTCTTTTTCAAGTTGAGAATACTCGCTTAAAAAGTCAAAACCGCTTTTAATTTTACCTGAAAACATTGCATAAAGACCGCCGCAAAGACCACCGGCGGCACCGGAGCCTTTTATGTTTTGAACATCTGTACCGAATTGCTTTATAAATACATTGTTTAAGTTTTGAAGTCCCTTGTCAAGTTCTGAAATTTGATTTTCAGTTGCACCTTTTTGCTTTGCAAAAACATAGGCGGCACCGTTTTTTCCGTAAAATTCATTTGTTACATCGGTTGCATAAATGAATTTTGCTTTTTTGATATTTTCACTTACATTTTTAGTTGAAATGTAAGATATTTCATTTAAGTTTTTGCTTATGGGTTCTAATATTTTATTGTTTTTGTTATAAAATTCAACGCCTATTGAGCTTAAAGCACCTATTCCGCCGTCGTTTGTTCCCGTTCCGCCCAAGCCTAAAACTATTGTGTTACAACCGTTTTCGATTGCGTGTTTAATGATTTGTCCCGTACCGTATGTTGATGAGTTTAAAATGTCTTTTTTGTTCTTTAAACCGCTTGCACAGGCACTTTCAATAACTGCCGTGTCGTTGTTTTTAATGTAAAAAGATTTTTGCATCTCAAGAAATGTGCCGAGCGTATCAATATTTATTTTTTCTCCGTTTGCTATTTCGTTATAGCACTCGCAAAAACCTTCTCCGCCGTCTGAAAAAGGAATTGCTTTTACTTCGTAATTTTTGAAATTGCTTTTTATTGAACTTTTTAATGTTTCACAGACTTCATTTGAAGATAAACTGCCCTTGAAACTGTCAGGTACAATCAATATTTTCATTTATAATTCTCCTTAAAGCGTTTTCAAAATCTATATCATTTTGTACACATCTTCTTTTAGGACCTTTGAGATGCTTCCCGCTTTGACGCATTTTTTTGCTTTGGTGTCTCGTTTCAAGCAGTAAAGAAATGTTGAAATCATTTATAATCATTCCGTTTTGATTTAGTACAAATGCTCCTTTGGCAAGAGCCATAGCGGCAAGTCCGTTGTCTTGGGTAACTACAATGTCATTCTTTTCAACTGTATTTACAAGTGCAAAATCGGCACTGTCTGCACCTTGCGAAACAGTCACGGTTTTTGCGTCAATATCTTTAAAAATGTGAGATGTATCACAAAAAATTACAGACTCAATATTGTATTCTTTAGCCGTATTTACTGCAAGTCTTGTAACGGGGCAACCGTCTGCGTCTATAAGTATTTTCAAATTTATCACCGAATTTAATATAACATATTTTGAAAAATAAGACAATTATGTTAAAATAGCAACAGGTGATGAATATGAGAATTTTAATTGTACGACATGCAGACCCTGACTATGTAAACGACAGTATTACCAAAAAGGGAGTAAAAGAGTCCGAACTTCTTGCAGAAAGGCTTAAAAAAGAAAAAATAGACGCAATCTATTGTTCGCCTCTGGGCAGAGCAAAAAAGACTGCATCATATACTTTAAATGCAAGAAATGAGTGTGCTGATACTCTTGAGTGGCTTAGAGAATTCGGCAGCAATTTAACTCCGCACGGCTCGAAAATCTGTTGGGACAGAATGCCTGCCGAGTGGACAAAAAATCAAGATTTTTATGATGCTGATAAGTGGTACGGTGTGCAAGAATTTCAAGACTTTGGAATTACACAAGAGTACGAGTTTGTAAAGAAAGGCTTGTTTGACTTGCTTGAAGAGTATGGATATGAAAATAACGGAAAGTATTTTAAAGTTAAAAAAGCAAACAAGAAAACAATAGTTTTGTTTTGTCATTTTGGTGTAGAAAGCGTAATTTTATCGCTCCTTTTCGGAACTTCTGCCATGCCGTTTTTACATAACTTCTGTGCTTTGCCGAGTTCTGTGACAACTGTTGTTACTGAAGAACGGGAAAGGGGAGTTGCTTCATTCAGATGTTTGTCATTCGGCGACATTTCCCATCTGTATGCAGGAAATGAAAAGCCGTCTTTTCAGGCACGATTTTGTGAGACTTACAGCGACTTTACAAAACGACATTAACATTACTTAAATAAAAAAATACTCTTGCAAATGCATTTGATTTATTTTGCAGGAGTATTTTTCATTCTGTAAAATAAATATTTAAGTTAAAATTTAATTTTTCTCTTGACAAATGCAAAAACAATGTTATAATATATAAGCACAAGGCAGTTAAGCCTGTTTACAACTAAATATCGCGGGGTGGAGCAGTTGGTAGCTCGTCGGGCTCATAACCCGAAGGTCGAAGGTTCGAGTCCTTCCCCCGCAACCACTGATACAGAGCCAAATCTTAACCGATTTGGTTCTTATTTTTTGCCGTTTTCTACCACTTCTTCTACCACTTTTCTTACATTATTTTGTTTTTTCATTTTTATGATTAAAAATTCAACAAAGCCTCGTCGGATTGTCCGTTTTTTTGTACTGCAAAATAATCGCTGTTTACCTATGGTATAAAAAACTGTATATTTGAATTATAAAATAAAACTGAAATGTAAAGCAATAACTTTTGTTATTTTGTTATATAATTTTGTAACTTTTTGTACCTTTAATTTATTTATGTTTATGTTATAATAATATATGATTATATTTAATAGGTGAACCCATGAAAAGTTTAATTAATATTGATGAGTATCCTGTATCGGATATGTTGCGATATTTGTTGAAGGATAAAACAACAAAAAATAATATCATTCTTGCAACAGACCGTTATGGTTCTGAAGATTTTTCAATTTTTCCAACAGATGAAATAACTGTAAATCTTTTGCGTAATGAAGCCTTTGATTTGCAACCGAGAGTTTTGAAATCTAAGGATGAGCAAACAGCAAGAACCAAGAATAAAGCAGAAGTATTCACCCCTTCTTGGATATGCAATAAAATGAATAATCATTGTGATTTTGAGTGGTTCGGGCGTGGTGAGATTTTTAACAAAGAAATTGGAGAAGGCTGGAAAACAAATTGTAAAAAAATAAAATTTCCGAAAGATAAAACATGGCAGGAGTATATTTATTCCAAACGGTTGGAAATCACCTGCGGAGAGGCTCCCTATATCGTTTCAAGGTACGACGCCGCAACAGGCGATATTATTGATGTTGCTGACAGAATAGGAATTCTTGACAGAAAAATCAGGGTTATTAACGAGAATGTTGATAATGAAGAAGAATGGCTTGATTGGGTGAAAAAAGCGTACCAATCTGTTTACGGCTATGAGTATCAGGGCGACAATTTGCTTATTGCCCGCATCAATCTTTTGTTGACTTTTGTTGATTATTATGAAAACAGATGGAACAAAAAACCACTCAACAACAGTTTAAAGACCATAACAAATATCATTGTTTGGAATTTTTGGCAAATGGACGGCTTAACAGGGACAGTTCCGTTCAGAGAAGCGACTGAAGAAATATATCAAATCAGTTTGTTTGGCGATGAAGAATCTAAAGTTGACGAGAAAAATTATAATTGCAGAATATATGATTGGAAAGCCAATAAATCTAAAGAGTATAACAGCATTAAGGAAGGTAATTAATTATGAAATTTGATTTTGCAATAGGAAATCCACCGTATCAAAAAGAAGCAGTCGGTGATAATGCTAACGATAGACCAATTTACAATTTCTTTTATGATGCTGCTTTTGAGGTTGCTGATGCTGTTGAATTAATAACTCCGGCAAGGTTTTTGTTTAATACAGGTAGTACTCCTACTAAATGGAATCAGAAAATGCTTAATAATGATAGTTTTAAAGTGTTGTTTTACGAACAAAAATCTTCACAAGTGTTCAAGAATACAGATATAAAAGGTGGCGTTTGTATTGGATACTATGATAAATCTAAGAATTTTGGTAAAATAGGAGCCTTTTTGCAACATGAAGAGTTGAATAGTATTAAGAAAAAGGTTGAAGAACATAATCCTATTAGTTTAATGACAATTATGACAAATAGAGGTGTGTATAGATTTTCGCCTATTGCATACGAAGAAGAGCCGGAAGAATTATCAAAGACATCAGATGCTCGTATTAGCACATCTGCATTTGAAAGGATGCCTAAATTATTTACAGAAGAAAAGCCAAATGATTCTCATGAGTATATCCAGATGTTTGGTAACATAAAGAACAAGAGAACTTATAGGTGGTTTAGAAAAGACTATATAAAAGATATTTCTAATTTATATAAATATAAGGTATTAGTACCAAAAGCAAACGGTAGCGGTGCAATAGGAGAGGTATTAAGCACTCCGCTCATCGGCACTCCGCTCATCGGCTTTACTGAAACATTTATATCTATTGGCGAAGTAGATACCAAAGAAGAAGCTGAAGCTATTTTGAAATATGTAAAAACTAAGTTTGCCAGAGCTATGTTGGGTATATTAAAAGTAACTCAGAATAACCCTAAACAAGTTTGGAAATATGTTCCTATGCAAGATTTTACGTCAACTTCTGATATTGATTGGACACAATCGGTATCAGAAGTTGACGAACAGCTTTACAAAAAGTATGGTTTGTCTCAAGAAGAAATTGATTTCATCGAAAAAAATGTGAAGGAGATGGCATAAATGAAAAAGCCTGATATTAAAACTGCAAGCCAAGTTGTACCTGTAATATATGCCTATACTCATCCTGACTATCCAAAACACAGCGGTTGCACAAAAATCGGGCAAAGTGAACAGACTGCCGGTAAAAGAATCGGACAGCAGAACGATACTGCTGATGTTTCGACAAAGCTTGAGTGGGTAGAAAATGCTGTTTTCTCAGGTACAAATGATGTGTTTACGGACCATATGTTTCATGCTTATCTTTCAAAAAAAGGTATTGAGAGATTGTCAAGGCAAGACGGCAACGGTAAAACAAAACTGACAGAGTGGTTTCGTGTTTTGCCGAGAGATGCGAGATTGCACCTCATGGACTTTAGAGATAATCGTGGGATTGTTGAAATCTCAGGCACAGTTCCGTACACTCTTCGCGATGAGCAGGATGAAGCAGTAACCATGACCGTTGAATATAAGAACAATCATGAAAACGGTGAGTTCTTGTGGAATGCAAAGCCTCGTTTTGGCAAGACTTTGTCTGTTTATGATTTTATAAAAAGAATTGATGCAGGGAAGGTTCTTGTTGTTACTAACAGACCTGCTGTTGCAAATTCATGGTTGGAAGATTATAAGAACTTTTTAGGTACTGAATCGGGTTATTATTTTGTAAGTGAGGCAGAGACTGTTAAAGGAAAACCCGGTGTTCTTTCAAGAAAAGAATTTGTTGAAAGCATTGTTCTGAATGAAGAAAGTGAAGAAAAGAAAAAATGTATTGAGTTTGTTTCACTGCAAGATTTAAAGGGTTCTGTTTATTTCGGCGGTAAATTTGATAAGCTTGTCGAGATCGCTGAAATGGTATGGGATGTTCTTGTAATTGATGAAGCACATGAGGGTGTGGATACATACAAAACCGATGTTGCTTTTAATCATATTAAGCGTTCATTCACTTTGCATTTATCAGGTACTCCTTTTAAAGCTATTGCAAATGACAAATTTAACAGTGATGCAATTTATAACTGGACTTATGCCGATGAGCAAAAGAAAAAGCATGAATGGTCAAATGTTGATGAAAATAATCCGTACAGAAATTTGCCACAGCTTAATCTTTATACTTACCAAATGTCTGAAATAGTAAGAGATGAATTATCACAAGGTGTAGAAATCAACGGCGAAACAGAAGAATACGCATTTGATTTAAACGAGTTTTTCAAGACAAATGAAGCCGGGAGATTTGTATATAACAGTTCTGTTGATAAATTCCTTGATGCTATGGTAACACAGGAAAAGTTCCCGTTTTCTACGCAAGAGTTGAGAGATGAACTTAACCACACATTTTGGTTGCTTGACAGAGTTGACAGTGTAAAAGCATTGGCAAAGAAGCTCAAAGAACACCCTGTATTTAAGGATTATTGTATTGTTCTTGCCGCGGGCGACGGAAAATTGAACGATGAGGAAGAAACTCAAAAATCTTATGATAAAGTTGTAGATGCAATCAGTAAATATGATAAGACAATTACATTGTCAGTCGGACAATTGACAACCGGTATCACGATTCCGGAATGGACAGCAGTATTGATGTTAAGCAATATGAAAAGTCCGTCTTTATATATGCAAGCTGCTTTTCGTGCTCAAAATCCTTGCCTGTTTAAGAACGGTACTGAATTTAAGAGAAAAGAAAATGCGTATGTGTTTGATTTTGATCCTGCAAGGACTTTGACGATTTTTGAAGAGTTTGCAAATGATTTGTATTCAAGTACATCAAGCGGTCGCGGAGATATAGGACAAAGGAAAAAGAATATCAGGGAGCTTCTCAACTTCTTCCCGGTAATCGGTGAAGATGAAGAAGGCGAGTTGATTGAGCTTGATGCTGAAAAGGTGCTCTCCATTCCTCGCAAGATTCGTTCTGCTGAGGTCGTTCGCAGAGGATTTATGTCTAATTTCTTATTCCAAAATATTAGTAATATTTTTGGTGCACCGAAGGTTGTAACAGATATTCTTGAAAAATTTGAACCTGCCGAAGAACCTGATTTAAGAGGCAAAATGACTGATGAAGTAAAAGAAAATTTGCATCTTAATGATGACGGCGAGGTTGAACTTTCGGAAGAATATGTAATCGGACAGGAAACCGCTGTTTTCGGTAACAAAGTTTACGGTCCCGCCGTAGATATTATTGAAACTGCTGTTGAGAAAATCAATACTGAAAAACAAAGTGAAAAGCAGATTTTAAAAGACTTGAAGGATATGTTCGGTAAAGAGGTAATGGATATAGTTGTTGATACGGCTAAAGATTATTATGGTACCGATATGAAAAAATCAGACCAAAATCGTATTCAATCAACAATTAAGCAAGACAGCAACAGAATCATTGAATCACTTGTTGGTGACTTTACAATCGATAAGAATGTTACTGAACAACAAAAGCTTGACGCTATGGCTTCTCGTTTTGAAACGGGTCGTTCAACTGACGAAATTGAAGCTGAATTTGAACAGAAACTTAAGGACAAAGAAAAAACATTTAAAGAAAAGGTTAACGCTGCACTTGATAATCTTGTTCGAGATTCAACAAAGAAGGCTGTCCGTACTGTTGAAACAAATAAAATTGAACGTGAAAAGAAAACTATAGAAGAGGGTATAAGAGACCATTTAAGAGGTTTTACGCGTACTATTCCGTCATTTCTTATGGCTTACGGCGATGATACTGTTACCCTTGCAACATTTGATGATATAATTCCGGACAATGTTTTCAAAGAAGTAACGAGCATTACACTTGATGAGTTTAGATTTCTCCGTGACGGCGGTATGTACACTGATGAAGAAACAGGTGAAAAAAAACAATTTGAAGGTCGGCTATTTGATTCGGTAGTTTTTGATGATTCTGTTAAAGAATTTTTAGCGTTAAAGAAAAAACTTGCAAATTACTTTGACGAACAAAGTATAGAAGATATTTTTGACTACATTCCGCCGCAGAAAACAAACCAGATATTCACTCCGAAGGATATGGTTAAGAAGATGGTTGATTTGTTAGAAAAAGAAAATCCCGGTTGTTTTGATATGCCGGATAAAACATTTATTGATTTATATATGAAATCCGGATTGTATATCACAGAGATTGTTAAGCGTTTGTATAACAGCAACAGAATTAAACAATTATATCCTGATAACACAGACAGATTGAAACATATTTTTGAAAAGCAAGTGTATGGACTTGCACCGACTGAAATTATATATAAGATTGCAACAAGTTTTATTCTTGGTTTTGATGAAGATGTAAAAATCACAAAACATAATTTTAAACAACTTGATGCCCTTCCTTATGCAAAAGAAGGAACGCTTGAGGAAAAGCTTGATGAAATTTATGGTGAAACAACGATTGAAGAGAATGTTACCACATCATCTGAAAAACTTGATATGCAGTCAATTGCTATCGGTACGAGAGTAATTGATAATACATACGGTCATGGTAAAATTGTTAATGTTTCAACATCTGATGTTACCATTAAGTTTGATGAAAATGGTGATGAACGCAAGTTTTCAAAGTGGCAATTAAGTAATAGTTCAATGATTATTGAATGAACTAAAAAATGGGAACATTTATATAAAGACACCGGAAGAACCAAATCTTAACCGATTTGGTTCTTGTTTTTTGCCGTTTTCTACCACTTCTTCTACCACTTTTCTTACATTATTTTAGATTTTTGCAATTTGCACACATTTTTATTGCACAACTTCTTTTTTGATAGTATAATTGTACATATAAGGAGTAAAAATTATGATAACTTTTAATGAAATCAAACACAATGAAGATATAAACACATACATAAGAAAAGCCGACGAGTCTTTGATTAAACTTGGATTTACGGAGCATTCTTTTGCCCATGTTACAAAAGTTTGTGAAGACACGGCGTATATTTTAAAAACACTCGGTTATGACGAGCATTTGATTAATCTTGCTAAAATTGCAGGGTATATGCACGATATCGGCAATGTTGTAAACAGGGTTGACCATTCGCAGTCGGGTGCAATAATGACTTTCCGTATTCTTGACAAACTCGGAATGAACGCTGAAGATTTGTCAACGGTTGTAACCGCTGTCGGAAATCACGATGAGGGTACAGGTGTGGCTGTAAGTCCTCTCGCTGCTGCTTTGATTTTGGCAGATAAATCCGATGTTCGTCGTTCAAGAGTAAGAAAAAGCGATATGTCGCAGTTTGATATTCACGACAGAGTGAACTATTCTGTTGAAAAATCCGAATTGAAAATCAATCAGGAGAAAACGCTCATCAAACTGAAATTACATATTGATACAAGGATAAGCCCCGTTATAGATTATCTCGATATTTTTATGAAAAGAATGAAAATGTGCAAAAATGCTGCACAAACTTTGGGACTTGATTTTAAACTGATTGTCAATGAGCAACAGTTAATGTGATTTTATATTTAAAATGAATTAAATTGTCAAGACCGTTAACGGTTTTTAAATTTTCTGCACAAGCAAAACGGACATTTGTGGGGAACTGTATAATGAATAAATCTAAAATTAAGTTTTATAAATTTTATAATCCGAAAAGCAGATTTAAACAAATTGCAGAAATATTGTTGTTGCTGTTGGTAACTATTTGTATATACATATTTATCAAGGCTGTATTTTTGAGTGCTTTAATTCAACCTCCGACAACTTTATCTGTTGTCGGAAATATTACATTGCTTTTTATGTTGATTATTGCTTTTTTTCTGTACTTTAAATATACAAAAACTTTAAAAGGTGTTTTTATATATGATGAATATATTGAAATTATTTATGCAATCACTAAGCGTCATATATTTAATATAAAACCTAAAATAAGATATAGCGAAATAACCGAATGTAAAGCAATAGAAAATAGCGCATATAACTTTAAAAAGTACAATATACCTGCAAATTTTATTTGCGGTAAAGGAAAAGAATTTGTAATGTTGACAACATATAACGAGCAAGAATTCTTTTTTGCGGTCGAAAATCAAAAAGAGTTTGTAAAAGAAATAAATGAAAAAATGTAGGATTTGAGTGTCGCAACAAGACACGGACGGGAATTTCGTATATTTCCAATATGACACAGGCGATACGCCTGTCGGAATGTTGTATAATGACCGACAGTACTACTATGTTACGAACCAATTCGGAGATGTAACTGCAATAATAGATGAAGACGGATATATCGTCTGCGAATATGTTTACGGTGATTGGGGCGAAATATTAGATATTACGGGAGATTTGGAGATAGCAGAAGCCAACCCACTGCGTTATCGCGGCTATTACTATGACAACGAAACAGGGTACTACTATCTTCAGTCACGCTACTACGACCCGAATATTTGCAGGTTTATCAATGCAGATATATTCTCTCTTGTGAGTATTGACACTTTGCTCGGAATAAATCTTTTTGCTTATTGCTACAATGATTCTATAAATATGATTGATCATCAAGGATATTCTCCTACTTATTCTTTGGGGAATGGATGGAGTTATAGAATTGATAAAAAGAATACAAGTACTAAAACTAAAAAACATATTCATGTTTTTAATGGAAGAAAAACTTATTCTCAAAATGATGACGGAAGCCCACATGATGGGTCTACCGGTTCACCTCCTAAATCGATAAAAAAGAAAATTAAAGAAAATTCTGGATGGGATTGGGATGCTAAAGAAAAACAATATAAAGATAATCAAAACAATAAAGAATTTAGTTTTGATTTTAGTAATCTTGGAAATATGGTAGTTTTTACTTTGTTATTATCAATATGTATTGGAACAGGTATTGGTATAATATTTCTTTTTGTATTTTTTGAAATAATCCCACCAACAGGTGTACTTGGTTAAGAAAAGAGGTAATTATGAAATTTATAAATATAGAAGACTATAATGGAATTGATGATAAAAGTATTGAAAATTCCGAAAGACAAATAGAAATTTACAACGATTATTTTAATGTATCCGTAAAACCGTATCTTCCTAAATTAGTGATAGATAAATATTTGAAATACAACGGTTTTCACGATTGGTATATTGTCTGCATAGAAAACAGCACAGTGCCTGCCGATAAAAATGATTTAGTTGTATCGTTGTATAAAAGTAATGAAAACACAATCGTCAAAATTCGTTATGAAAATATTCGTGCGTTAAAAATTGATTTTAATGCAGAACACTTTAAACCGTATTCGTATGACCAATATGTAATTGATGAGTTTATTTCTTTAGACAATTCATACTTTTCTCACGAGGTCTTTTGCCCGTCAGGTTCAATGTACTATGTTGAGTTTAGTGCAATAAAAATTACTGAAAACGACGGTTGAGTCGGTGAATTGGGTTACTTGAGTTGCCACACAATTGGCAGGGAGATAAAATGAAATATTATAAGTTTTACTATAAATCCAAAACTACTGAACGATTGGAAGAGTTTGCATTTTCAATGATAAATTTTGCAATTCCGTTTATTTTCGCTTTATTTATATTAATGATATTCGGTCATACATCTTTGTACAAAACTTCATTTTACATAGATTTATTTTATATTTTAATGATATTAAGTGTAGTTATAGGTATTGTATTGGCTGTAAGATGTAAATTTATGGCTAAAGGCATATTTCTTTATGATGACCATTTGGATATTGACAGACATTACATTACTAAATTTAAACGCAAAATGAACTATACTATATATTATAAAAATATAATAAGTTGCGAAATAAAAGATTTTGAAAGTATAAAATATGAACATAATAATGACTTTATGGGTGGAATAAATGATTATTATGTTGTTATAAAATTGGTAACTATGGAGTCGTTTGTTTTCAGTGTGGAAAACCAAGATGAGTTTATGGAAGAATTAAGCAAAAGAAGGAACAAGATTTATAAAGTTGAAAATGACAGTTAAAAGAGGCGAATATGAGAAAGTTAGATAAGTTGCCGTATGTTATTTGTATGATTTCAATTATAATGATTGTTCTAAATATTGTTCATACAAAATTCGGTACATACATTGTTGATCCAAGGCATATAATTAGAACTTATTTTATTTCAATTTTTTTGCCGACTTTTAATTTGCTGTGTCCGTTATTTTACGGAAAAAACAACATTCAAGGTGTAGTTGTTTGGAAAAGTAAAAATATGACTGCACTTATAGCAGTAGTAGTTTTAAGCATTGTCTTTTTACTGATTGTTTATGCAAATCAAGTGTACTATAAACCCGAATGGATTGAACAACGATGGTCGTGGGACAACTGTCCGCCTATCCGTTGGGATTTTTGGAATATATTGTTTTAGTTTATTCGGTAATTAAACTTGAATATTCTAATAAGATAAACTTACAAAATATTTGTATGTATGGTTTTTAACATATGAATACTTTATAAGTTTGTTTTACATTATCATAATATATAGTTTTATTTTTAGAAAACAGTATCATTTATAAACAGAAACCATATAATCCCAGAGCAATTAAAATGGGACAAAAACAATTAACAGGATATTTAAAATTTTTGCCACAATCAATTCATACCGCAACAGGATATTCCGGTGAATATCTAAATGATTTGATTTCAAAAATATAGTAATTATTATATCATTATCGGAGAATATAAAATGTCAAAAAGCAAGCAAGAACAATATAATTCACTAATAATTCCGGATGAATTATATATAGAAGATTTTAAAAATGCAAAAGTTGAAGATGCGTTTCAATTTACAGAATGGTATTTTGCTCAAACAAAAGACAGAATAAATGTACTCAAAGATTACATAAGTCAAAACAACAGTAATTTAATTTTAGATTACACAGATGAATCTTTGGTAAAGTTATGGATTTGGTTTGAGGACAATTTAGAAATGGTAAAAAAAAGCAATGAAGAAATTGAGTATGAAAAGGAACAAATCCCCCAAGCTTTTTGGAGCTATATACAAAACGACAGAATTTCTCATTTGATGATTGAAATAGCAATTGATATTTCATATTATTTCGTTGATATGTTGATAAGTTTAAAGACAGCGAAACACCTGCAAAAATCAAATCTTTAAGACTTTACAATGAACCAAAGCGAGATGTCGGCAGTTTTGAGATTACTGCATATCAGCGTCTTGATGGAGATGTCCCGACAGAAATTTTGGCAAAAGGCGAAGATTATGTTAAAAACTATGCTCGTTTTTATGATGTTTACAGTACAATAATCGTTTTCGGTGCAGTGCATTGGGATGAAAACGGTAAAATGAATTTCGGCGAATGCGGAGAAGAAAAATTCTCCCGTGAAATCAGTGCTTTAAAAGAAATTATATCAAAGCGTTCTAATAAAGAACACGAAGTGAAATTGATAGTTACAACACTTGCAGACGGTACATGGCAAGACCTTGAAAACGGTGTTAACGGTTATATGACAGAGTATTGGGAAAGCATTGCCGACCAAACAATCGCATTTGCCGAAAAGTACGATATTGACGGAGTTGATATTGACTGGGAATATCCGCAGACGCCGAATGATTGGAAAGTTTTTGACAACTTTATCGCCCGCTTGGACGACGGCATCCAAAAAACAAAACCAAATGCAATTTTGTCGGGTGCTTTGTCATCAGGCGCACTTGGTATGACAGAAGAAACGCTTGACAGGTTTGACCAAATTCAATATATGGCGTATGACGGTCAGGATAAAGACGGCTATCAAAGTTCTTTGCAGCAGGCTCAAGAGGGTTTGCAGCATTTGTTGATAACGGTGCGGATATTAAAAAAATCAACATAGGTATAGCAGCGTACGGAAGACCTGTAAACCTTAGTCCTTATTGGGGCGATTGGCGTACTTTGCCTCAGGCAAATTATTGGGACAACAAGTATTACAATGTTTTGACAGAAGACCAAATATATGACGGAACATTTTGTTCGCCGGCTTTGGCAGGAGACAAAACAGCGTATGCTTTGTTTAGCGGTGCAGGCGGTGTTATGGTATTCCGTGTGGCTTGCGATAAAACAATGTACGACCCGAATAGTGTTGCAAAAGGCATAGAAAATACAATTCATCGCTATGCTGAAAATTGGTAATTGAATAGTTTGAAAATCTCTCTATTGCAAAACGCTTTAGGGAGATTTTTATTTTAAAAAATTAAATAATTATAAAAAATTGTATAATACTTATTTTTAATTGATTAGTTTTTCTTTTTATGGTAAAATTAACTTAAATAATTATTATTTATATGTTAAATATGTGCAAATTTTATTAATCAGGAGAAAAATATGAATTATACAGTTCTTGTAGTTGACGACGAAGAAGACCAAAGACATGCATTGATACAAAGAGTAGATTGGGAAACAGCGGGCTTTCGTGTAATCGGCGAGGCTGAAAACGGCGTTGAAGCACTTGAACTTGTCGAAACACTTGAACCTGACCTTGTGCTGACTGATATTAAGATGCCGATGATGTCAGGACTTGAACTTGCCGCAAGAATAAGAGAAATACGACCGGCAACACAGATAGTTATTTTGAGCGGATATGACAGATTTGAGTATGCCCAGACTGCCATAAAATACAATATTATCAGTTACTTGCTCAAACCTATTTCATCTCGTGAGTTTTCAAATGAACTTTTGAAAATTCGTGGAAGAATGGACGAGAGATTTGAAAGTATGACAAAATCTCCAATGATTAAAGAAGATGAAAATTCAAAAAGGCTTGGAATAACAGAATTTTTACTTCCGCTGATTTTGGGAAATTCAGTAAAAGATACAGACGAGTCCATTTTAAAAATGCGTGCTGAAAAGTTAGGTTTGACAGATGGGAAAACAGATAATTTTGCAATTTTTGTTTCTAAATTTAAAAATGCACAAAATAAAAATTGTACAACAAAAGAACATATTTCGTTTATAAGTGCAATCATTGACAAATATGTTAAAAGTGAAAGTTTTTTTGTTTCAGGCAGGATTGTAACTTTTGCAGTAAGTCCCAACGGCAATATTTCATCTGAATTGGGTTTGCCCGTTCTTGAAATTGTTCAGTCTGCAAAAAGAGTTCTCGGACAAAGTTGTACTATCGGTGTCAGCAGAGAGTTTAAAGATTTTTCAGATTCTTCAAGTGCGTATTTTCAGGCTGTAACGGCAAGAAGATACACAGTTGACGGCACGAGTGATGTTCGTTTTATTGATGACCAGGAACATGACTCGGAGTTTGAGTTTGAGTATGTTGAAAAGTCTGTGTTTAAACTTGAACAGTTGCTCAAAGTAGGTACAAAAGAGGCTTTACAAGATTTTTTACAAAGTCTTTATGAGTCAAAAAACAAAGAAAGTGCAGATTTTCTTATCATACAAATACTTGCGACTGTTTACAGAACCGTCAGTGCAGTTTCGGACAGAGCGGCTTTGACAGAACTTGTTTCTTCAAACCCGATTTATGCAAAAACGGCGTTTTATGACAGTGAAAAAAATATGCGATTTGATTTGACAAACCTTTGTTTCAGTGCTATGGACATCATTTCAAGAAGCAGAAAAAGAGATACTGAAATTTTGTGCGATAAGGTTTTGCACATAATTGACGAGGAATACGGAAAGGACGATTTGTCTTTAACAAGCGTCAGCACTCGTTTGGCAGTAAGTCCGAACTATTTGAGTGCGCTTATCAAAAAGACAAAAAAGAAAAACTTTGTTGCACTTGTAACGGAACGAAGAATGAAAGCAGCATACGATATGCTGACCTGCACTTCAATGAAAATTCACGAAATATCGGAAAAGTGCGGTTACAACGACCAACATTATTTCAGTTATTGTTTTAAAAAGTTTTACGGTCAGTCACCGAATAAAATCAGAGAGGGAAATGCGGAGGTGTAGTATTGAAAAAGCACAATAAAAGCATTCATCTTTCAACTCTCACTATTATAGCAATCAGCGTTACTGTTATTGCCGCCGTTGCTATATGTATGTTTATGTTTGCCAAAGTATATGATAAAACTTTGCTGAAAAATACTTCTGTAAGTTCTGAACAGTCGGTTCAACAGACAACGATTGCCGTTGACAATTATCTTGATGAGATGAAGCAAAAACTCGCTCAAATAAGCAAAGAAATTGCAAAAGCGGACAGTACGGAAGATATAGACAAAAAGATTTCAATTATAACAGGACTTCAAAATGATATATATTCCGTTATGATATACGATTCAAACGGAAAGTTATTGGCTTGCGGAACTGAAAACGGAAAGATTAAAGATAATATTGAAAGAAATTTGTCTTTTGACAGAGAACTGTTTGAAAATTCAGACGGTTTTGCCGTTTCTTCTCCTCATGTGCAAAATCTTTTTCAGGAGGAATATCCGTGGGTTGTAACTATTGCCGTTAAAGAAAAAAATGCTTTGTTCGGCGGCGATATTTATATAGCAATTGATTTTAAATTTTCTGAAATAGCAAAGTATATTGACAATGTCGGTATAGGTACTCACGGTTATTGCTATATAATCGACAAAAACGGAAATGTTGTTTATCATCCCCAGCAACAACTTTTATTTTCCGGTTTGAAGGAAGAAAATGTTGAAAAAGTTTCGTCTTTTTCCGACGGTGTTCATAATCAAGAAAATACTATATATACTTTAAATACGGCGTCTGACGGAAATTGGCGAATTGTCGGTATGAGTTTTATTGATGATTTGGCAACTGAAAGAAATACGCAGATTTTACGAGGCGTGTTAATTTCGTTTTTTTGCTGTGCCGTGTTGGCATTGCTGACTCTTATTGTCTTTTCAAAAATTGTTACGGCACCCGTAGGACGACTTGTTAAGGCTATGAAAAATTTTGAAAAGTCCCCTGACTCTTTTCAATATGAAGCCGATGATGAAAGCGTTGCCGAAATTAAAGTTTTGTCAGATTCTTTTGAACATATGTCAAAGATGACTAAACAGTTGATGGAAAGAGTCAGAAAAGAAGAAATAACTTTGCGAAAAACAGAACTTAAAGCACTTCAGGCGCAAATAAATCCGCACTTTTTATATAATACTCTTGACTCAATTCAATGGATGTGCGAGCAGGGAAAAAATGAAGATGCAGTTGAAATGGTAGGAGCATTGGCAAAACTTTTCAGAATAAGTATCAGCAGAGGCAAGGAACTTATACCGATTAAAGACGAGATGCGACACGCCGAAAGTTATTTGATTATTCAAAGTTACAGATATAAAAATCAGTTTACTTACGAGTTTTTTGTTGATGAAGATTTGGAAGACTGTCTTTGCAATAAGATTACCGTTCAGCCTTTGATTGAAAATGCAATATATCATGGTATTGACAGAATGGTTGATGAAGGCAAAATCACAATCAGAGTTAAAAAAGCCGACGATAACGATATATTAATTGAAATCGAAGATAACGGCGTAGGTATGAGTGAGGAACAGTGCAAGCGAATTCTTGAAAAAGAGCATAGTGACTCAAGCGGAATAGGCGTAAAAAATGTAAATGACCGTTTGAAGATTTACTTTGGAGAAAAATACGGCATCAGTATAAAAAGCGAACTTGATGAAGGTACTGTTGTTACAGTGAGAATACCTCAAATACGAAAGGAAAACGAAAATGAAATTCAAGTATAAGTCAATCATAGCCGTTCTTCTTTGCGTTGCAATAGTTTTCGGATGCTGTGCCTGTCATTTGAGAGGAAATAAAGAGAAAAAAAATATAGCCGTAATTGTCAAGTCAACAACTTCTGATTTCTGGGGAAATGTTGAAAACGGAGTAAATTCGGCGGCAACGGAGTACAATGTGTCTGTTACTTTTGAAGGACCTGACAGTGAAGAAGACTATATCACTCAAAATAAAATGATAAAAAACGCCATTGAAAACAATGTTGACGCAATAGTTTTTTCGGCAATAGACTACTATAAATCAACAGAACTTATAAACGAGGCTGTAAAAAAAGGAATTAAAGTAGTTACGGTTGACAGCGGTGTTGACTCAAATATGGTCGATATGTTTATTGGTACGGATAACTATGAAGCGGGGAAAAAGGCTGCCGAAGCCGCAATAAAAGGTTTTAGTGAAAATGAAAAAGTCTGTGTCGGAATTGTAAACTATAACCAAAGTACCGACAACGGACAACGCAGAGAAGCGGGCTTCAGAGATTATATTGAAAGTGTTTCAAATGCTGAAATAACGGCTTCCGTAAATGTGGATTCCAACACTACAAGTGCACAGGCAGGCACTTTGTCTCTTTTGCACAAGTATCCTCAAATAAACATTGTCGTAACATTTAATGAATGGACTACACTCGGAGTGGGAAACGCCATTAAACAACTTTCTCTTGCAGATAAAGTAAAAGCTATCGGTTTTGACACAAATGTTGTATCAATAGGTATGCTTGAAACAGGCGAGATGGATGTTTTGGTTGTTCAAAATCCTTTTGCTATGGGGTATCTCGGTGTTAAAAACGCAAAGGATTTAATAGACGGCAAAAAAACTGACTCTAAAGTTTATACATCTGCTACTGTAATCACCAAAGAAAATATGTATGATGAAAATAATCAAAAAATATTATTTAGATTTCAATAATAATTAAAAACTTTCATTTGTATAAAATAACTCCATATATTTAATAATAATTATAACATTATATATAATCGGTCAGAGACTTTTGTTTAAAAGTTTTGACCGATTGTCTATTTTGTTTAGGCTGTGTTGAATTTTTTAACATTAAAGTGTATTTTCAAGAGCAAATTGTACGGGTTTTATCAACATTTGCCATTCTTTTTGTGAAATGTCACAAAAAAATGACTGTTCTTTTGTCAATAATAACAGTTTATATTTTTAAGTAAGTTAAAAATTGTACATTTTTAATAAAAAATCATATTCAATAAATTGACTTGCGAGAATATAATTAAATCAACGGTTGACGAGAGAATAATCAACCAAAAAAATACTATTAAATATAATAGGGAGGAACTCAAAATGAAAATGAAAAAAATAATTGCGTTATGTCTTGCAGTTGTTCTTGCTTTAGGACTTGCAGCTTGCAGCGGCGGTTCAGGTGACGGAGACAATAAGAAAGACAACAAAGGCGAAATCTCTGTATTTTATTACACATTCAGCGATGCTTATATTTCAAGTGTTCGTGCAGAAGTAGATAAAATCTTTGATGATGCAGGTGTAAAATACCAAAACTATGACGCAAACAGTAACCAAACAACTCAGACAGAGCAGGTTCAGACAGCTATTTCAAAAGGCTCAAAAGCACTTATTGTAAATGTTGTTGACACAGGTTCAAATGACGCTGCTCAAACAATCACAGACCTTGCAAAGCAAAATAACATTCCTGTTATTTTCTTTAACCGTTCAGTTGATGAGTCAGTTATTTCAAGCTACGACAAAGCAGTTTTCGTTGGTACAGACTACGAAATGGCAGGTCATATGCAAGGTAAAATGATTGGCGAATATCTTCTTGCAAACTATGACAAAGTTGATTTAAACGGCGACGGCAAAATTAGTTATGTAATGTTCAAAGGTCAAGAAGGCAATATGGAAGCTATTGCTCGTACAAAGTACGGTGTTGAAGACTGTAATGCAGTTCTCACAGAAGCAGGCAAAGCAAAACTTGAATTCTATGACCCATCTAACACAAACCTTTACCTTGTTGACCAAAACGGTGCTTGGTCATCAAGTGCAGCAATGGAATATATGAACACAATCCTTGCAAAACACAGCACAGCAAACAAAAATATGGTAGAACTCGTTATTGCAAACAATGACGAAATGGCAGTAGGTGCTATTTCTGCTCTTCAGACAGCAGGCTACAATAAAGAAGGCGGCGCAACAATTCCGGTATTCGGTGTTGACGCAACAGACGCTGCAAAAGATGCTATCGCAAAAGGCACAATGGTTGGTACAATCAAACAGAACGCAGAAGGTATGGCTAAGGTTATCACAACTGTTACAACAAACTTGCTCGAAGGCAAATCAACATTTGAAGGTGTTGAGGCTGACCAAGTAGTAGGAACATGGCGTGTAAACATTCCTTACGAAACCTATACAGGCGAAAATAAATAATTTAACATTAAATGCAGCTGCGCCTTGTGCGTGGCTGCTGTTAAAGTGAAAAACAATTCGGCTCCCTTACCGAATAACTTATACAGCAGACAGGAGACGAGTTCGTATGGACAGAAATGAAAATAAAAATATAGGTGCCGAAAACAGTAAGGAAGATGAACTTGTTCTTCTGCGAATGGAGAATATAGAAAAAGTTTTTCCAGGTGTTAAAGCACTTGATAAAGTTTCTTTGACAGTAAAAAGAGGAACTGTACATGCGCTGATGGGCGAAAACGGCGCCGGAAAGTCAACATTGATGAAGTGCCTTTTCGGAGTGTACAATAAAGACGGCGGAAACATTTATCTTGAAGGCAAAGAAATCAATTTTAAAAGTTCAAAAGAAGCTCTTGAAAACGGAGTTGCAATGGTTCATCAGGAATTGAATCAGGCACTTAAAAGAAATGTAATGGACAATATGTGGCTCGGTCGTTTCCCGACAGTTGCAAAAGGTATTCCGATTACAAGCGAAAAGAAAATGTACAAGGCTACAAAAGAAATATTTGACGAACTTGAAATTGATGTTGACCCGAAGATGATAATGAGCAAAATGCCCGTATCACAGCGTCAAATGGTGGAAATTGCAAAGGCAGTTTCTTACAATTCAAAAGTAATCGTTTTTGATGAACCTACTTCATCACTTACAGAAGAAGAAGTAGAACATCTTTTCAGAATTATAAATATGTTAAGAGACCGTGGATGCGGTATTATTTATATTTCTCATAAAATGGAAGAAATTCTTCGTATTTCAGACGAAGTAACAATAATGCGTGACGGTAAATGGATAGCTACAAGGTCGGCAGACAGTTTAACAACAGATGAAATAATTAAACTTATGGTTGGCCGTGAATTGACAAATCGTTATCCCCCTAAAGACAATGTTTTGGGAGATGTTTTGTTAGAAGTAAAAGACCTTACTGCTGAATACTCACAGTTAAAGGATGTTTCATTTACAGCACGAAAAGGCGAAATAATTGGTGTTGCAGGACTCGACGGTTCAGGCAGAACAGAATTGCTTGAAAATATTTTCGGAATTGCAACAAGACGAAGCGGTAAAATTATGCTCGAAGGCAAAGAAATCAAAAACCGCAACTCAAGAGAGTCTATAAAAAACGGTTTTGCATTGCTTACGGAAGAAAGGCGTGCAACAGGTATTTTCAGCATTTTGAATATCAGAGAAAATGCTGTTATTTCAAGCCTTAAAAAATATCAGGTAGGACCGTTTTTAAGTAAAAAGAAAATGAAAGAAAGCACAGATTGGTGTATTAAAGCCATGAGAATTAAAACTCCCGATCAGGAAACAAAAATTCGTTCTCTTTCGGGCGGTAACCAACAGAAAGTAATTCTCGGACGCTGGCTTTTGACAGACCCGACTGTTCTTTTGTTAGATGAACCGACTCGTGGTATAGATGTCGGTGCTAAATATGAAATTTATCAGTTAATAATTGACCTTGCAGATAAGGGAAAAACTGTTATTATGGTTTCCTCCGAAATGCCCGAGTTGCTCGGCGTATGCGACCGTATTTTAGTTATGTCAGGTGGTAAACTCGCCGGCGAAGTTGATGCGGCAACTACTACTCAGGAAGAAATCATGGCACTTGCTGCCAAATATGTATAAGAAATGGAGGAAATACAGATATGTCTGAGCTTACCGTAAAACAAAAAAATAATCTATCAGGCAAAATTGCCGCTTTTAAAGAAATGAATGCGGCAGATAAGCGTAGAACAATAACAGATTTGTTGTTCAATAACGCTATGTATATTATAATTTTGATTGCTATTGTGTTTATCGCAATCAAGGTACCGGCTTTCCTTTCGCTGTCATCAATTGTAAACATAATATCTCTCACAGCCGCAAAATTGCCAATCGCTCTCGGTATCGGCGGTGCTATCGTGCTTACAGGTACAGATATTTCAGCAGGTCGTTGCGTTGGTCTTACTGCTTGTATTGCGGCTTCTCTTTTGCAGATGACATCTTATGCAAATAAAATGTTCCCGGATTTAGGTGTTGTTCCTCTTCCGTTAGTTCTGCTTTTAGTTATCGCAATCGGTTGTGTAATCGGTTTTGTAAACGGTTTCTTTGTTGCAAAGTTTAAACTCCATCCTTTCATTGTTACACTCTCAACACAGTTAATCGTTTTCGGTGCAGTTCTTATGTACCTTATGATTGGTACAAATAACGGACAGACTCTTTCAGGTCTTGACCCTTCATACACAGAAGCAGTAAGAGGCACATTGTTCACAATCGGCGGTGTAGCTGTTCCTAAGTATGTTCTTTATTCAGTAATCCTTACAGGTATTATGTGGGTTATCTGGAACAAAACAAAGTTTGGTAAAAATATGTTTGCAGTAGGTTCAAACGAAGAATCTGCAAATGTTTCAGGTGTAAATGTATTTTGGACAATTGTTTTAGTATTTGTACTTGCAGGTGCAATGTACGGTATTACAGGCTTTATTGAAGGCGCTCGTATTGCTTCTTGTTCGGCAAATACAGGTCTTAACTACGAGTGTGACGCTATCGCAGCTTGCGTTATCGGCGGTGTATCATTTGTCGGCGGTACAGGTAAAATCAGCGGTATCGTAATCGGCGTATTACTCCTTCAAATCATATTTGTAGGTCTTAACTTCCTTTCAGTTGACGCAAATATGCTTTATATCATTAAAGGTCTTATCATTCTTGTTGCTTGTGCAATAGATATGCGTAAATACCTTGCTCGTAAATAATATAACAATTACAAATTGACAAAAGAGGTGAAACCGTTGGCTGATGATAATAAAAACATTACCCCCCCTGATGATGAAAATTCTGCAATGCCGCAAATGCCCACTACAAGAAAGCCGGGCGGACTGTACAGAAACATTAAAATGTCTGTAAAAACTGCAAATATACTTGTTGCAGTAGGTGCAGTCGCACTGCTTTTGACTATGTTCATTCTTGTGCAAAACAACGGTTTCACCGTTAAATTTGACACAGACGGTGGTTCGTATGTTGATAGTTGTAAAGTGATGCACGGCGAAACAGTGCCTGTTCCCGAACAACCTGTTAAGGAGGGCTATGAGTTTAATGGTTGGTATATTGACCGTGCTTGTACACAGAGTTGGGATATTGAAAAAGACACTGTAACTCAAAGTTTTACATTGTACGCAGGTTGGCAGGAAAAAACACAGACTGTCGATAAATCGGACTGATTGTTTTAAATTTAAAAACGAAATGATAAAAAAGGACTGCATTCTCCATTTGGAAAATACAGTCTTTTTGTTTGATATAAATTGTAAATTATTTTGCCGTTTTTAGTGAATTTGTTTGTGTGTTTGTTTACGGTACTTTTTGTGCTTCAAACACTGTGAAATAATATTTTTTAGAATAAAATTACTCGCCGAGATATTCGGAGAATTGTTCACTTTTGACTTTTTCGTTGTTATTTTCAATAATTCTGTCAACAAAGGAGAGTGGATGCTTTCTTTTTTTTAGGTCTTCCGTGTATTTCATTGAAACTGCAATGAAAATGAGGAAGATGTAAGGCATTCCGAGATTTGTTTCAAGAAGTGAATTGATAATCATAGGAGCGAGTTTTTCAACTGCCGAACCAAGTGCTGCACTTCGTATTCCGCCAAGGAAAAGACCTGCTTCCCAACCGAATTGTACAAGAATACCGATTGCGAGTAACCACGGCATATTTATTTGTTCTTTTCTCTTTTTATGAGATATGTTCCAAATTATAATTCCTAAATATCCGACAAAAAGAATGATTGCCATATATCCGTGATATGCACCTGTTGTTCTTTGGATGGTGATTAGATTTTCTCCCGTACCAAATGTTTTTGTAATAAGGGGACAACAAAGCCACCAACCTAAAATCAGTGTTGTCCATTCAAAAAGATGTTTGTCTTTTGAAATCCACAGCCATATCCAAACGAAATTGGTAAAGCCGTAACTCATTGACATCCACAGCAGTACCCAAAACAGACTGTATCCTTCCGAGATACTTCTTGAGTGGGTCAGCAGGTGAAAAATTCCATAATCTACAATTTGGTAAAGAACACCTGCCAACAATCCTACAATAACTGTTGCATACTTCTTTTTGTAAAGTAAAAGACCTGCGAAAACTACAAGAAATCCGATGTCAAGCCACATATACAGTGGGTCGAATACTCGTTGGGCAACAACTTCCATTCCCATAATAACACCTCCGTTAATTTGAATTTTTTAGTTGCTATATGCCAATCTCAGTATAGTTCAGAAAAACAACAATGTCAATGGTATTAATAGACAATAAATTTCGATTAAATTTGTTATATTTTACAATTTAAATATTCGCAAACTTTTGTGGCGGCAACAGCACCGTCCGCAGCAGCAGTTGCAAGTTGTCTGACATTTTTTGTTCTGCAATCGCCTGCGACAAAAACACCGTCAATATTTGTTTCGCAGTTTTCATCTGCTTTTATATATCCGAAATCGTCAGTTGCGACTGTGTTTTTAAATTCGGCAGTATTTGGTATTTGACCGATGGCAACAAAAACACCGTCTGTCGATAGAGTTGTCTTTTCATTTGAAATTTTGTTCAAAACATCTATACTTTCTATTGAGTTTTCTCCGTTTAATTTTTCTACAACGGAATCCAATACAAAGACAACATTTTCTTTTTCTTTAAGCCTGTTTACAAGTGTTTGCTCACCTCGAAATTCATTTCTGCGATGGACAAGGTAAACTTTTTCGCAAATGTTTGAAAGGTAAAAAGCGTCTTCAAGTGCCGTGTTTCCTCCTCCGACAACAGCAACTGTTTTGTTTTTGTAAAACATTCCGTCACAGGTTGCACAGTAGGAGATACCTTTGCCGACAAAATCTTTTTCATTTTCCAATCCAAGCGGTCGGTTTGAGGCACCTGTTGCTATGATAATGCCGTCACACTCGTATGTGTTTTCAGTAGTGAAAACTTTTTTCGGTATTCCGTCTTCTATTTTTATAACTTTTTCATTTGAAAACTCTGCATTTAACTTTTCTGCCTGAGTTTTTAAATTCATGGCAAATTCAAAACCCGAAATGTTTTCAATGGCAGGGTAGTTTTCAATTTCGGGAGTGTTAATGATTTGACCGCCGTAAAATTCGCTTTCCAAAACAAGTGCTTGCTTACCTGCACGCTGGCAATAAATTGCAGCAGTCAGTCCTGCCGTTCCTCCGCCGATGATTACTATTTCTTTTTTTAATATGCTCATACAGTTATGCTTCTCCTAAAAATTGCAAGATGTTTGTTTTTGGCATAAATCCTGAAATTCTGTTAACCTCTGTACCGTTTTTGATAATAACTAAAGTCGGTATTGATTTAATATCATATTTCATTGCAAGTTCTTCTTCTTCGTCAACATTGATTTTAACAAATTTAAAGTCGTCTTTTTCATTTGCAATTTCATCAATAACGGGTGCAAGCATTTTGCATGGACCGCACCAAGAAGCCCAAAAGTCAATTAAAACGGGTCTTTGAGAATTGATAACTTCCTCTGTAAAATTGTCTATACTTATATTTAATGGTTTCATAATAATTTTCTCCTTTAATGTATATTAAAATACTTGTTATTTTTTAGTACAATATGCCCAATATGTACTATGTTTATATTTTACCATATAATTGTTAAAAATTCTATATTTTTATTTTAATTAAATTTACTTTAATTAAATTTTCTTTTAAACTTGCTACATTTTCAGAATTATTGTATAATTTATTTGTTAATAAAGAAAGGGTTTTTATATGGATATTATTTCACAAATCGCAAAAGAATTTTCAGTAAACCAAAATAAACTTGAAGCAACGGTTAAGTTGATTGACGAGGGCAATACAATTCCGTTTATTGCCCGTTACAGAAAAGAAGTTACAGGTTCGCTTGACGACCAAATATTAAGAGAGATAAACGATAGGCTGGCTTATTTAAGAAATCTTGAAGAACAAAAGCAAAAAGTTTTTGCGTCTATTGAAGAACAAGGGCAAATGACAGAAGAGTTGGCAAATGCTCTTGAAAGTGCCGCAACATTAACTGAAATAGAAGATATATACAGACCATACAGACCGAAAAGAAAGACAAGGGCGTCTGTTGCAAAAGCAAAAGGCTTGCAGGGTTTGGCAGACTTTATATATGAGCAGGCAAAAAACTGTGGTTCTGTATATGATGAAGCAGAAAAATATTTGAATGAAGAAGTTGAAAGTGTTGAGGATGCAATCAACGGTGCGAAAGACATTATTGCAGAATTTGTTTCCGATGACGCAAACGGCAGGAAGAGAATTCGCTATTCGTGTAAACGAAACGGCGTGATTGTGAGCGAAAAGGCACAAGATGAGTTAGGTGTATATGAAATGTACGCCGAGTACAGTGAGCCTGTTTCAAAAATTGCTCATCACAGGGTACTTGCACTCAATCGTGGGGAAAAAGAAGGATTTTTAAAAGTCTCTTTGAATTTTGATAAGGAAAACGCCATTACCATTTTACAACAACTTCATATTAAAGGTACGGGCAAATGTTCCGATATTGTGGCAGAGGCTATTGACGACTCTTATTCAAGACTTATATTCCCAAGTATTGAAAGAGAAATAAGAAATGAACTTACAGATTTGGCAAGTGAAAGTGCCATTAAAGTTTTTGCAGGAAATACAAGACAACTCTTAATGCAGCCTCCTGTAAAAAACAATGTTACAATCGGTCTTGATCCGGGTTACAGAACAGGCTGTAAGGTTGCAGTTGTAGATGAGAACGGAAATGTTCTTGATACTTCCGTAATTTATTGTGCACCGCCGCATAACAAAACAGAACAGGCTAAAAAAATAATTACCGATTTAGTTAAAAAATACAATGTAAAAATGTTTGCAATCGGCAACGGTACAGCGTCTCACGAAACAGAAGTTTTTGCCGCTGATTTGATAAAAGAACTTGACAGAGGTATCACATATATGGTTGTAAGTGAAGCAGGTGCTTCGGTATATTCCGCATCAAAACTTGCTGCAGAAGAATTTCCCGAGTATGATGTTTCTCTTCGTTCTGCCGTTTCAATTGCAAGAAGACTTCAGGACCCCCTTGCAGAACTTGTTAAAATCGACCCGAAAGCCATCGGCGTAGGTCAGTATCAACACGATATGCCTCAAAAAGAACTTAACGGTGCGCTTGACGGCGTTGTGGAAGATTGCGTAAACTCTGTCGGTGTAGATTTGAATACCGCTTCTGCACAACTTCTTTCAAGAGTTGCAGGTATCTCAACTGCTGTTGCAAAAAATATTGTAGAGTTTAGAAAAGAAAACGGGGGCTTTACTTCACGCTCTGAACTTAAAAAGGTAAAAAAACTCGGTCCAAAAGCATTTGAACAGTGTGCAGGATTTTTGCGTGTTCGAGAAAGTAAAAATGTACTTGACTCAACAGCCGTTCACCCTGAAAGTTATGATGTAGCAAAAAAACTTTTAAATATCTGTTCGGTCAGCGATGAAGATATACGAAACGGCAATACTTCTGCAATATCGCTCATAGCAAAAACAAACGGAACATCTGCACTTGCAAAAGAGTTGGGAGTCGGAGAGCCGACACTTGTTGATATTATAAAAGAAATTCAAAAACCCGGCAGGGACCCGAGAGATGAATTGCCTCCTCCGATGTTGAGAACGGATATTATGGGTATGGAAGATTTAAAAGAGGGTATGGAACTGAAAGGCACAGTCAGAAATGTTATCGACTTCGGTGCTTTTGTCGATATAGGTGTTCATCAGGACGGACTTGTTCATATTTCTCAAATTACTGACAGATTCATCAAACACCCGTCAGATGTTCTCAAAGTAGGCGATATTGTAACGGTTTGGGTGCTTTCTGTCGATGTTAATAAAAAACGAATTTCTCTTACTATGAAAAATCCAAATAAATGACAAAATAAAAGCAGACAAGGCTTAAAAAAGTAAAAAACTTAATAAGTGCTTTGTCTGCTTTTTTAAAATTTATTTATCAAGAATAACATAACTTGTGCCTGAATAGTAATTTCGGCACATATCAATTCTTTCTTCGTGTCTTTTCTGTCTTAACATTTCTTTTTCTTTGCTTTTTTGTCTGTTTTCTTTTATAATAATAACGGCAACAAAAACGGAAGAGAACAGTATCACTTCAAGTGCAATCGAAACTTTCATCAGCAAAAAATTGTTGTCTAAAAGATAAACGGGTATATTGAAAACGATGTATCCTATTGAAAATGAACATATTGAAAGCAAAATAGATTTTATAAATTTTTTAAGTTTGTTTTTCATAAATTTTCCTCCTTTGCTCTACAATTTCATTTTAGCAAAAGGGAAAATTTAATCAATATATATAACAAACAGAGTACCTTTAATAGTACCGATAAAACAAATGTTTTAAAAAAGTGTTGACAGAATTCTACAAATTAGTACATTTGTTCTTATTAAAAAATACTCATTTTAATCCGATTTTTTTAAAGAAAACATTTTAAAAAATTATTAAAAATAATTGTTGACTTTATTATATTAATACTTTATAATACCGTGTTGGAAAGGAATGTGTTTTATGACGGTTCTGTTTAAAGATGCTCTTGTTTATCAAAACAATGAGTTCAAAAAAATGAGTGTTTTAATACGAGGCTCCGTTGTTGAAGGCCTTAGTGTTTCCTTTTCTGATATTTATACAACAGATATTAATCGTATTGTTGATTGTAAGAGTAAATATTTATTGTTGCCGGGTTTTGCAGATGTTCATGTTCATCTTCGAGAGCCCGGTTTTTCTTATAAGGAAACGATTAAAACAGGTACACAGGCAGGTGCAAAAGCAGGATATACTTTGCTTTGCTCAATGCCCAATCTTAAACCGACGCCCGATTGTGCGGAAAATCTTAAAGTTCAGACAGATATAATAAAAAAAGATGCTGTTATAGATGTTTTGCCGTTCGGTACAATAACTAAAAACAGGCTTGGTGTCGGTGAACTTATCAATTTTGATGAAATAAAGAACGATGTTGTCGGTTTTTCCGATGACGGTACAGGTGTTCAAACTGCCGAACTTATGGAAGAGGCAATGAAAAAATGTGCAAAAATCGGTAAAGTAATTTCTGCACATTGTGAAGATAATTCTTTGCTTCACGGAGGATATATTCACGACGGAGAGTATTGCAAAAAGAATAATCATAAAGGTATTTGCTCGGAGTCGGAATGGGGACCTATTAAAAGAGATTTAAAACTTGCGGAAAAAACAGGTTGTCACTACCATGTTTGCCATATATCAACAAAAGAAAGCGTTGAACTCATACGAGAGGCGAAGAACAGGGGAGTGAATGTTACTTGCGAAACTGCACCGCATTATCTTGTGCTTTGCGATGAAGACTTGAAAGATGAGGGCAGATTTAAAATGAATCCGCCGCTCAGGTCATCTGCCGACAGAGATGCACTCATTGAGGGAATTAAAGACGGTACTATTGATGCAATAGCAACAGACCATGCACCGCACAGTGAAGATGAAAAGTCAAGAGGACTTGCCAAAAGTGCAATGGGTGTAGTGGGACTTGAAACTGCGTTTCCTATATTATATACTAAACTTGTAAGAAACGGTGTTATTACACTTGAACGACTTGTTGAGTTGATGTGCGTTTCGCCAAGAAAGATTTTCAATCTTAAAGGCGGAGAAATAAAAAAAGGCGAGTCAGCCGATTTGTGCCTGATAGATTTAGAAAAGCAGTTTACAGTTGAACCCGAAAAGTTTGCGAGCAAAGGGCGTTCCACACCGTTTGAAAATATGAAATTACAAGGTGAAAACCTTTTAACTGTATTGAGAGGAGAAATTGTTTATGAAGCCTTATAATAAAAAAATTGTGCTTGAAAACGGGCAGGAGTTTTACGGTTACGGTTTCGGCTCAAACCGAGAAGCCATAAACGAAATTGTTTTCAACACATCTATGGTAGGTTACCAAGAAATTGTTTCAGACCCGAGTTATACCGACCAAATGGTATGTATGACATATCCTTTGATTGGCAACTACGGTATGACAGATGAAGACTATGAAACAAAGATGCCGACTATTGGTGGACTTATTGTTAGAGAATATAACGATATTCCGTCAAATTTCAGATATACAAAAACACTTGGGGAAGTTTTGGACGAGTACAACATTCCGGGTATTTACGGAGTTGATACAAGAAAAATAACAAGAATTATCCGTGATGAAGGAAGCCAAAAGGTCATCATTACAGATGCCGATGTTTCAAAAGAGGAAGCACTTGAAAAATTGAAAAATTATCAAATACCGACAGATATGGTATCAAGAGTTTCCTGTAAAAAGCGTTGGTATTCAAGAACACCTAATCATAAGTATGATGTTGTTGCGATTGACTGCGGTATTAAATTGAATATTGTAAGAAAACTTAATGAAAAAGGCTGCAATGTAACAGTTGTACCGTATAATATTTCGGCAGAAGAAATTTTGAAAATGCAGCCCGACGGTCTTTTCCTTTCAAACGGACCCGGAGACCCTGAAAATGTACAGACAGTTATTGAAGTAGTAAGAAAACTCAAAGGAAAACTTCCTATTTTCGGAATTTGTCTCGGACATCAGATGATTTCTCTTGCTATGGGTGCAAAAACATTTAAAATGAAATTCGGACACAGAGGCGGAAACCATCCTGTTAAAAATCTTCAAACAGGAAAAATTGAGATTACTTCTCAAAACCACAGTTATGCGGTAGATGCAAAGTCTGTTGAAGATACAGAACTTGAAGTTACTCATATCAATCTGCTTGATAATACAGCCGAAGGCGTAGAGTGTAAAAAATATAAAATGTTCTCCGTTCAGTACCATCCCGAAAGTGCACCGGGACCGCAGGACAGTTTGTATTTGTTTGATAAGTTTATTGATTTGATGAAAAAGGAGGAAGCGTAAGTGCCGAAAAGAACAGATATTCATAAAGTACTTGTAATAGGCTCAGGTCCTATCGTAATAGGACAAGCTGCCGAATTTGACTATGCAGGAACACAGGCTTGTCTTGCACTTCGTGAAGAGGGCTATGAAGTTGTACTTATCAACTCAAACCCTGCAACAATTATGACAGATACCGATATAGCCGATAAGGTTTATATGGAACCTTTGAATTTGGAATATGTAGCAAGAATTATCCGTCACGAAAGACCCGACGCAATTGTTCCGGGTCTTGGCGGACAAACAGGACTTAACCTTGCAGTACAACTTGCTAAAAAAGGTGTTTTGCAAGAGTGTCAGGTTGAAATTCTCGGCACTTCTTTTGAAAGCATTGAAAGAGCAGAAGACCGTGAACTTTTCAAGGAACTCTGCGAAAGTTTGGGCGAACCCGTACTTCCTTCCGAAATTGCAAATACTCTTGAAGAAGGACTCAAAGCGGCAGCAGAAATCGGCTATCCCGTTGTTTTAAGACCTGCATATACTTTGGGCGGTACAGGCGGCGGCTTTGCCGACGATGAAGAAGAGTGCAGAGAGATGCTTAAAAATGCACTTGCTTTATCTCCCGTTCATCAAGTTCTTGTAGAAAAGAGCATCAAGGGCTATAAAGAAGTTGAATATGAAGTAATGCGTGACGCCAACGATACGGCAATCACTATTTGTAATATGGAAAACATCGACCCTGTCGGTGTTCATACAGGCGACTCAATAGTTGTTGCTCCGAGCCAAACTCTTACAAATAAAGAGTATCATATGCTTCGTGACTCTGCATTGAAAATAATAAGAGAACTCAAAATTGAGGGCGGATGTAATGTTCAGTTTGCACTTGACCCGCACAGTTTTCAATATTATCTTATTGAAGTTAACCCTCGTGTATCCCGTTCTTCAGCACTCGCTTCAAAGGCTTCAGGTTATCCGATAGCAAGAGTTTCTGCAAAAATTGCAGTCGGACTTCATCTTGATGAAATAGAACTTGCCAACACGCCTGCATCATTTGAACCGGCACTTGACTATGTTGTTACAAAGGTTGCCCGTTTCCCGTTTGATAAGTTTTCAGATGCAAATAACTCGCTCAATACTCAGATGAAAGCGACAGGCGAGGTAATGAGTATCGGCAGAACAATGGAAGAGAGTTTGCTCAAAGCAATCAGAAGTTTGGAAACAGGCGTTTGCCATATTTACAACAAAAAGTTCGATGATTGGTCAATAGAGTCTTTGCTTGAGTATATTCATACTCCGACTGACGACAGAATTCACGCAATAGCACAGTTAATTCGTTTTGGCTGTGACCTTAACCTTATTTATAACTCAACAAAAATAGATATGTTCTTCCTTGAGAAGATTAGAAACATTGTTGACTTTGAAACAACAATCAAAGAAAACAAAAACAATGTTGAAATTTTAAAAGATGCTAAAAAGATGGGCGTTTCAGATGAATTTATAGGTATGTTGTGGGGTATGAGCGCTTCGGAAGTTTTCTTGATGAGAAAAGAAAACAATATTTTCCCCGTATATAAAATGATAGATACCTGTGCTTCTGAATTTGACTCCTATGTACCGTATTTTTACTCAACATACGAAGATGAAAATGAAAGTATAGTTTCGGATAAAAAGAAAATCATTGTTCTTGGTTCAGGTCCTATAAGAATAGGTCAGGGCGTAGAGTTTGACTATTCAACAGTTCACGCTATTTGGTCTATACGAAAAGCAGGATATGAAGCAATTATCATAAACAATAACCCTGAAACAGTTTCAACAGACTATACAACTTCCGACAAACTTTACTTTGAGCCTCTGACTGTTGAAGATGTAATGAATGTCATTGAACTTGAAAAACCACAGGGCATAGTCGTATCTCTCGGCGGTCAGACTGCAATAAACCTTGCACCTCCGCTCGATGCACTCGGCGTACCGATTATAGGTACAGATGTTGCTGCTATTGATAAGGCAGAAAACAGAGACAGTTTTGAAAAGATTATGACTGAACTCGGCATTCCTCAACCGACAGGACAGGCGGTTACTGATATTGAAGAGGGTGTAAAAGTTGCCGATTCAATCGGCTATCCTGTTTTGGTAAGACCTTCATTCGTTCTTGGCGGTCGTGCAATGCAGATTGTTGCAAACGAAGAAAGTCTTCGCCACTACTTGCAGACGGCAGTTGAAATTAATACAGAACAGCCTGTTCTTGTAGATAAATATATTATGGGTAAGGAACTTGAAGTTGATGCTATTTGTGACGGCGAAGATGTTTTCGTACCGGGCATTATGGAACATGTTGAGAGAACAGGCGTTCACTCGGGCGACTCCATTTCTGTTTATCCGACATTCAGCGTTTCTCGGGCTGTTAAAGATAAAATTCTTGACTATACCGTTAAACTCGGTAAAGCAATCGGTATAGTAGGTCTTTACAATATTCAGTTCATAGCAGACGATGATGACAATGTTTTTGTAATCGAAGTAAATCCTCGTTCTTCAAGAACTGTTCCGTTCCTCAGTAAAGCAACGAGCGTAAGAATGGCTGATATTGCAACAAAAGTTATTCTCGGCCATTCGCTCAAAGAACAAGGCATTACAGAAGTTTATAAAGAAGAAAAGAAAAGATGGTATGTTAAGGCGCCTGCTTTCAGTTTTTCAAAACTCAAAGGTATGGACACATATTTAAGCCCTGAAATGAAGTCAACAGGCGAGGCAATAGGCTATGACAAGAGCCTTAAAAGAGCACTTTATAAGGCACTTCAATCGTCGGGACTCAATGTTTCAAACTATGGTACCGTACTTGTAACGATTGCAGATGCAGACAAGGCAAACGCACTTGAACTTGTACAGCGTTTCTATGATCTCGGTTTCAATATTGAGGCAACAAGCGGTACTGCAAAGTATCTTAAAGAACACGGTATTAAAACAAGAGTTCGTAAAAAATTAACAGAAAACGGAAGCGATGAAATTCTTGTTGCACTCCGTCAGGGACATATTTCCTATGTTATCAATACTATTGATGTAAGTCACGGCGACAGCCATTCTGACGGTTCGGAAATCAGACGAGCAGCCGTTGAAAACAATGTTACTATGTTTACATCTCTTGATACCGTTCGTGTTCTTCTTGATGTTCTTGAAGATATAACAATCGGTGTTTCAACAATAGATTCTGAATAATTGAGGAAGTTTTATGTATAAACAAAATTTTTACACAATAGAAGAAAATGTAAAAATCGCAAAAGATGTTTATAAAATGATTTTAAAAGGCGACACACAATATATTACCGCAAGCGGTCAGTTTATAAATATCAAAATTGAGTCAAAGTATTTACGCCGTCCTATTTCTGTTTGCGACTATGATGATGAAACAATAACCATCATTTATAAAGTTGTAGGCGAAGGCACGGAAATAATGAAAGATATGGAAAAAGGCACTGTTTTAGATGTTTTGACAGGTCTCGGAAACGGCTACACTATTAAAACCGATTGCAAGAAACCTCTTGTAATTGGTGGGGGTGTAGGTGTTCCTCCATTGTACAATCTTGTTAAAAATCTTATTAAACTCGGTCAAAAGCCTCAGGTTATTCTCGGATTTAATACTAAAGACGAAGTGTTTTATGAAGATGAGTTTAAAAAACTCGGTGCAGATGTTACCGTTACTACGGTTGACGGAAGTGTCGGTGTAAAAGGTTTTGTTACTGACGCTTTCCCGACAGAATACGACTATTTCTATACCTGCGGACCTATGCCTATGTTCAATGCGATTGAAAAGACGGTCAAAACTTCAGGACAGTATAGTTTTGAAGAAAAAATGGGCTGTGGTTTCGGCGCTTGTATGGGTTGTTCGTGTAAAACAAAGTACGGCAGTAAAAGAATTTGTAAAGACGGTCCCGTGCTTGAAAGGGAGGAAATAGTATGGTAGATTTAAGCGTTGAACTCTGCGGACTTAAACTTGACAATCCCATTATTCCCGCAAGCGGAACATTCGGCTACGGCAATGAGTTTAAAGATTTTTACGATATAAATATTTTAGGCTCGTTCAGTTTTAAAGGCACTACAAAAGACGCTCGTTTCGGTAACCCGACTCCCCGTATCGCAGAGTGCGACTGCGGAATGATAAATGCTGTTGGTTTGCAAAATCCGGGTGTTGAAAAAGTTGTTTCGGAAGAATTGCCTAATTTAAAAAAGTTTTTCCATAAAAAAGTAATAGCAAATGTTTCGGGATTTTCTGTTGAAGATTATGCATACACTTGTGAAATTTTAGATAAGGAAGAGCAAGTAGGCATTCTTGAAGTAAATGTCAGTTGCCCAAATGTTCACGGCGGAGGTATGAGTTTCGGTACTTCTCCAGAGTGTGCGGCAGAGGTTACAAGAGCAGTTAAGAAAGTTACGACTAAACCTGTTTTCATCAAATTAAGTCCGAATGTAACAGATATAGTTTCAATCGCAAAGGCTTGTGAAGAAGCAGGTGCAGACGGTATCTGTCTTATAAATACAATGCTTGGAATGAGAATTGACCTTAAAAAGCGTCAAAGCGTCATTGCAAATAAAATGGGTGGATTTTCGGGAAATGCTATTTTTCCCGTCGCTGTCAGAATGGTTTATCAAGTTTCAAAGGCGTGCAATATTCCCGTAATGGGATGTGGCGGTGTTTCAACTGCAAAGCAGGTTATTGAGATGATGATGGCAGGTGCAACTGCAGTTCAAGTGGGTGCTGCAAATTTAGTTGACCCTTACGCTTGTAAAAACATTATTGAAACTTTGCCGAGCGAAATGGAAAAATTAGGAATAGAAAAATTAAGTGATATTATAGGAGTGGTTGACTGATGGGTAAAGATGTTATTATTGCCTGTGATTTTTCAAATAAAGAAAAAACATTTGAATTTCTCGATAAATTTAAAGATAAAAAACCTTTTGTTAAAATTGGTATGGAACTTTTCTATGCAGAAGGTCCGTCTATTGTTCGTGAAATCAAAAAAAGAGGTCATAAAATCTTTTTAGACTTAAAACTTCACGATATTCCGAACACAGTTAAAAAAAGTATGGCAGTTCTTTCACAACTTGATGTAGATATGACAAATCTTCACGCAGCAGGAACTATTGATATGATGAAAGCCGCTGTTGAAGGTTTGACGAGAGAAGACGGCACAAGACCTATTTTAATAGCAGTTACGCAGCTCACTTCTACAAGTGAAGAAAGAATGCAAAACGAACTTTTGATTAACGCAACTATAAACGATACAATTAAAAAATATGCTCAAAACGCTGAAATCGCAGGTCTTGACGGTGTTGTATGTTCACCTTTGGAGGCGTCGCTTGTAAAAGACGCCTGCGGAAAAGAATTTTTGACAGTTACACCCGGTGTTAGATTTGCAGACGGAGATATCGGCGACCAAGTTCGTGTTACAACTCCCAAAAAAGCGAAAGAAATCGGTTCTGACTATATAGTAGTAGGCAGACCTATTACTGTTGCCGAAAACCCTGTTGAAGCGTATGAAAGATGTTGCAGAGAGTTTATAGGTTAAATTTAAGCAGTTTTTATAGATTTTAAATAATTTGAAAATTGAATTACAGGAGGACTTTATATGAGTTTAGAAAAGACAATAGCAAAAGATTTGCTTTCAATTAAGGCAGTTTTTTTAAAGCCTGCCGATCCGTTTACTTGGGCTTCAGGAATTAAAAGCCCTATTTATTGCGACAACAGACTTACTTTGAGTTTTCCGAAAGTAAGAGAAGATGTTGAAAACGGTCTTGCTCAAACAGTAAAAGAAAAGTTCCCCGAAGCAGAAGTGCTTATGGGTACTTCAACGGCAGGTATTGCACACGCTGCCATTACTGCAACTATTCTCGGTTTGCCTATGGGATATGTTCGTTCGGGACATAAAGACCACGGCAGACAAAATCAAATTGAGGGCAAAATTGAAAAAGGTCAAAAAGTTGTAGTTATAGAAGACCTTATTTCAACAGGTGGTTCTGTTATCGAAGTTGTAGATGTTCTTAGAGAAGCCGGCGCAGATGTTCTCGGCATAGTTTCAATTTTTACATATGGTTTGCAAAAAGGTTTAGACCGTCTTAAAGAAGCAAATGTAGTGAATTACAGTCTTTCAAACTTTGACGCTCTTTCAGAAACTGCCGCAGAAGAAGGTTATATCAGTGAAGGCGATATTAAGAAATTAAAGGCTTTTCAGCAAAATCCTTCCGACCCTTCATGGATGACTTTATAACACGAGGTGTTTTCAATGCGACATTTTCTTGATACAACAGATTTTACGGTTGAAGAAATTGACAGTGTCATTTCTCTTGCACTTGACATAATTGACAACAGAGAAAAATACAGTGAAATTTGTAAGGGCAAAAAACTTGCAACTTTGTTTTTTGAACCGAGTACACGAACAAGACTCAGTTTTGAGGCTGCAATGCTTGAACTCGGCGGTTCAGTTCTCGGATTTTCTGAAGCGTCAAGTTCGTCTGCATCTAAAGGAGAAACAGTTTCCGATACCATACGAGTTGTTTCTTGCTATGCAGATATTATAGCTATGCGCCATCCTCTTGAGGGTGCGCCCCGTGTTGCTTCATTGAAGTCAGAATGTCCTATCATAAATGCGGGCGACGGCGGACACAGTCACCCGACTCAGACCATGACCGACCTTTTGACAATAAAAAGAGAAAAGGGAAGACTTGACAATTTGACTGTCGGACTTTGCGGAGATTTAAAATTCGGCAGAACAGTTCATAGTTTGATTAAAGCGTTGTCAAGATATACAGGTATTAAATTTGTGCTCATTTCTCCTGAAGAACTTGCCGTTCCCGAATATATCACTAAAGATATTCTTGATAAAAATTCAATAGAATATGTTGAAACGGACAAAATGGAAGATGTAATGAGCGAACTCGATATTTTGTATATGACTCGTGTTCAAAGAGAGAGATTTTTCTCTGAAGATGAGTATTTGAAACATAAAGACGCTTTCATTTTAGACCTTGAAAAGTTAAAAGATGCTAAACCTGACCTTACAATAATGCATCCGCTTCCTCGTGTAAATGAGATTGCAACAGAGGTTGATGACGACCCGAGAGCAAAGTATTTTGAACAGGTTAAAAACGGTAAATTTGTCAGAGAAGCAATTATCATTACTCTTTTGAAATGGGGAGGCATTTTAAATGAAAATTGATGAACTTAAAGACGGCATAGTTTTGGACCATATTCAAGCCGGACTCGGTATGGAAATTTATAATGTCTTAAATTTGAGCGAGTTTGACGGTCAGGTTGCACTTATTCAAAATGCAAAGTCAAAATTGATGGAAAAAAAAGATGTCCTTAAAATCGAGGGCAATTCCGATGATATTGATTTGAATAAAATTGCGTATATAGACTCAAATTTGACTGTTAATATTATTAAAAACGGTGAACTTGCAGAAAAAAAGAAAATTTCTTTGCCGAAAACTTTGAAAGGTGTAATTCACTGTAAAAACCCGAATTGTATTACAAATCACGAAAATGTGGAAAGCACTTTTGTTTTGACGGATGAAAGTACGGGAACTTACCGTTGCCTTTATTGTGAAACAACTGCTTAAGGTGAATGAATGACAAAGGCACAACTTGTAGAAAGAAGTTTAATAACAAAGTACAGAAAAAGTATATGGAATAGGTTTGTAGGTGCGATTAAGGACTATGAACTTGTTAAGCCGGGCGATAAAATTGCAGTTTGTATAAGCGGAGGCAAAGACTCTGCATTAATGGCAGTTTTGTTTTCTCATTTGAAAAAGTACAGCGACTTTGAGTTTGATGTTGAATATTTATGTATGGACCCCGGTTATGCCGAACAAAACAGACAACTTATTGAAGACAATATGAAAACGCTTGGAATTGATGCAAAGTTTTTTGAGTCAAATATTTTCAGTGCTGTTGAAAATGTTGAAGAAAGTCCGTGTTATCTTTGTGCAAGAATGAGGCGTGGTTATCTCTATGACAATGCAAAAAAACTCGGTTGCAATAAAATTGCTTTGGGACACCATTTTGATGATGTTATTGAAACGATTTTGATGAGTATGTTTTACGGTGCAGAAATGAAGACTATGATGCCGAAACTCCACTCAACAAATTTTGAGGGAATGGAACTTATACGCCCGTTGTATCTTGTTAAGGAGCAAGACATAATTTCTTGGAAGAATTACAACGAACTTCGTTTTTTGCAGTGTGCTTGTAAGTTTACGCAGGATGTTGCCGATGAGTATCACGACTCAAAAAGACTTGAAATGAAAAATCTTATTTCATCTTTGAGAAAAATAAACCCACAGATAGATATAAATATTTTTCGCAGTGTTGAAAATGTCAATATCGGTCAAATAATCGCTTGGAAAAAAGACGGTAAAAAAATAAATTTTTTAGACGAATACGACAGATAAATAAAAAACAGACTTGAGATGCAAATTGCAAATCAAGTCTGTTTTTTATTATTTATTTCATTGAATCTATAATTCTTTGTGCTTGTTTGTATGTTTCTTCAATATCAATAGTTTTAAATTCGCCGTCTTGATAAAGAATTTTTCCGTCAACCATAGTCAATTTTACATTTTCCTTTGAACCTGAATACACAATGTTTTTGGATATGTTGTTTATAGGCTGCATATTCGGTCTGTGCATATCAATAACAATTAAATCTGCTTGTTTTCCGACATCTATAACATCGCAGTTGTCAAGTCCCATACTTTTTGCCGAACCGACTGTTGCTGAATAAAGAATTTTGTTTGCATCGGGTACAGAGGCGTCGCATAAAGAAATCTTTTGCGTTGCGGCGATTAAAAACATTTCTCTGAACATATCAAGACAGTTGTTAGACGCAGGACCGTCGGTTCCGATTGCGACATTTATGTTCTTGTCATACATTTTTTGAACAGGAGCAATTCCGCTTGCAAGTTTGCAGTTAGAACCGGCGTTTATGATTGCCCAAACATTTTTGTCTTTGTATATTTGAAGGTCGTCATCGTTTACCCAAACGCTGTGATATGCACCGCCGCCGTAGTTCCAAATTCCCAAATCATTAAATAATTGAGTCGGAGTTTTTCCGTATTTTTTGACGCATTCTTCCACTTCTGACTTGGTTTCACTTGCGTGCATATATACGGGTGCTTTGTACTTTTCGGCAAGTTTTGCAACGCCTTGTATTTTTTCTTTTGAAGTTGTATATTCTGCATGAAAACCGAGTTTGTACGAGATTAAACTGTCATAATTATTGAACTTGTTATAGTAATTTTCAAGTTTGTCTAAACTTTCCTGAAAATCATTTAAACCGCAGGTAAGAACACTTCTGAAACCGCATTCAATGCTTGCTTTTATCATATTTTCCGGGAAATAGTACATATCAAAGCAGGCAGAAATTCCGCTTGTAAGATACTCTGCAAAAGCAAGTTTTGACAAATGATATATATCGTCGGCAGTCAATTTTGCTTCAAGTGGAAATACTCTGTTGTAAAGCCATTCGTTAAGTGGCAAGTCGTCTGCATACGAGCGTAAAAAAGTCATTGCACTGTGTGTATGAGCATTTTTAAAAGAGGGCATAAGAAGATTGCCGTTCAAATCAATTTCTTCATCGGCAACTAAGTTGTCATTTTTTCCTATGTGAAAAATTTTATCGTCTTTTACCCAAACTTCATCATTTGAAATATCAAAACCGTCTTTGAGCGTCAATATTTTTCCGTTATAAAATCTAATCATTTATATAACCTCTTCAAGTTTTCTTCAAACGGTGCTTTTACTATACCTTTTTCGGTAATGATAGCCGTTATCAGTTCGTGGTCGGTAACATCAAAAGCAGGGTTATAGCATTTTGTTTCTTTGAGCGCTACGGGTTTTTCAAAAAACATTTCTTTAATTTCGTCAGCGTCACGCTCTTCAATAACTATATCGTCGCCGCTTTTGCAGTTAAAGTCAATTGTTGAATACGGTCCCAATACATAAAACGGAATATTGTAGTATTTTGCAAGTACGGCAACTGAACTTGTACCTATTTTGTTTGCAATATCGCCGTTTGCGGCAATTCTGTCTGTGCCTACAAGGACTGCGTCAATCATACCTTTTTTCATAAGAAGTCCCGCCATATTATCACAGATAAGCGTTACATCAACGCCTGCTTTTTGCAGTTCATAGCTTGTAAGTCTTGCACCTTGAAGCAACGGCCTTGTTTCGTCGCTGAAGACTTTGAAATTGTAGCCTTTTTCTTTTCCGAGTAAAATAGGTCCTAAACCTGTACCGTACTTTGAAGTTGCGAGCGCACCTGCATTGCAGTGTGTTAAAAGTGAGTCGCCGTCTTTTAAAAGAGAAAGACCGTATTCGCTGATTTTTAGGCACATTTCAATATCTTCTTTGTGAATTGAAATAGCTTTTTCAACAAGATTTTCTCCGTTTTCATAGGCTTTAATCATTTCGCTTGTTGCCCATGAAAGATTGACTGCGGTGGGGCGTGAAGAGTCAAGATATTTTTTTAGTTCATATTTGTCCTCGTCTATTACAGCCATGGCATAGGCTGCAGCAATTCCGATTGCAGGAGCGCCTCGTACACGCAACTTTTTTATTGCGTCATAAAAATCTTCTTTTGTACGCATTTCTATATATTTTTCTTCATTCGGCAAAAGAGTCTGGTCTAAAATTAAAACTTTGTTGTTTTCGTATTTTATGTTATCCATTTAATTCTCCGATTTTTTCTATCGTTTTTAATATCAGTTTTTTAAAATCAGGTGCAACTCTGTCGGCAGTTTCGGAAACTTCTTCGGCAGTCAAAGGTTGTGGAAGTATTCCGCAAGCCATATTTGTAATGCACGAAATTCCGCAAACTTTTATATTTGCATGCGTTGCCGCAATGGCTTCTATTGCCGTACTCATACCTACTGCGTCGGCACCTGCCGTTCTTAAAAATCGTATTTCGGCGGGAGATTCAAATTGAGGACCTGTAAGTTGAACATATATGCCCTCTTTAAGTTCAATCTCGTTTTCTTTTGCAACATCCTTAACCAAGTTTTGTAAATCTTTGTTATAACAGTTACTCATATCAGGAAAGCGAACACCGAAATTTTCGTCATTTTCTCCGATTAAGGGCGACGGTACAAAGCAGGAAATATGGTCGTTAATCAGCATAAAATCGCCTGCGTTAAAGTCAGTGTTAATTCCTCCCGCTGCATTTGTCAGAACGAGGTATTTAACACCTATAATTTTGAGAAGTCTTACATAATTGATTGCTTTTTTAGGTGTGTAGCCTTCGTAAAGATGCGTTCTTCCCTGAACATATACAACAGGTGTGCCGTTTACTTTAGTGAAAACAAATCTGCCTTTGTGCGTCGGTGCAGTCGCAACAGGGAAGTGTAAAATGTCTTTGAAATCTACGATTTCACAATTTCTTGTTCCGTCTGCAAGAGAACCCAAACCGCTTCCGAGTACAACGGCAATTTTTGGTCTGATTGTGGTTTTACTTAAAATTGTTTTTGCCTGAATTTCATAAATGTCTGTCAAAATATCACACCTTTCATATAATAGATTATATAATATATCAAAACTTTATTCAACTTAATAATTAAATTTGTGCAATGTTTGGTTGAAATAAAATAACTTTTTATGGTATTATTATTTTAATAAAAGATATTTTTTAGGTGGTGATTTAATGACTGTTACGCAAAAAGTAATTGCTTGTATTTTTCTTGTTATCCTTTTTGTCGTTATAAACATTTTGTTTTTCTATCTTGCAAAAAAATTGATGTTTGACGGAAAAAACTATTCGGATTTAAAAGATATAGAGCATTTTATCGAGCAGGCAAAAGCAGACAATCAAAAAAGTTTGGAAAAAGCGGCAAACCATTTAAAAAAGTTTTCTTTGGATAAAAAAATAGTATCTCTTGAGGGAAGTTGCGTTTCAACGGAAGACACTGCTGTTTTTTTGAATTGCGAAAAGTCAAAAATCGCTAAAACAATGGCGTTTGATAACGGCAAATTTTCTTTTTTGCTTTTGGCAAGCGATGTTTTTCACATAAGCAGAAAGAAACTTAAAAATGAGTTTGGCAAGAAAACAAAACTTGTAAAGGAAAATGAGTTGGAAGAAATAACGGGGTACAGTTATTCAAGACTGTGTCCGTTTGACAGTAATTTTTTGCCTGTATATGTTGACGAGTCTTTAAAAGATCTTGATTTTATATATGTTTATTCAGGAAACTATGACAATGTTGTTAAACTCACACAAAGCGAGTTAATCAGAGCAACGAATTTTGAAAAATGGGTTGATGTTACTAAAAGAAAAAACCGAGCAGATTGATTTTAAAGACAGTAAATCAATTTATTCGGCTTTTTTTGTTTTATATTTTGATTTTAAAATAAAATGAAAATTAGTTTTTAAATATTGAATTGATTAAACTGTTGTAAACTTTGACAGGGTCATTGGTAAACTTTTCTTTTATAAGAACGGCTTGTTCTTTTGAAGCAACATACAAAGTCAGCGACATAAAGTCCTGTTCTTTATCGTTTACATGAAGCGTTACCCTGAAGCCGTTTTCGCACTCTTCAATTTCACTGTGAATTTGTTTTTTGTAGATTTCTCTTGAAGCGAGTTTTGAAACTGTCGCAATACTTTTTTCTCGTATTGTTTTCGGCAAGTTGTCTTCAAGAAACTGTACCGATGTTTTTCCTTTTTCCGTTATCTTTAAAAAATCATTTTCGTCTTTTTCAATAACTTTTTCTTTTAAAAGTTCCGCAAGAGCGTCAGCCGTTTCGTAGTAGTTTGCAATTTCTCCCGCAGTCATTGCCTCTATAATAATTTGTTCGGTTGTGCTTTCCTTAACATTTGTCAAAATATAGCAAATAGCGACTTTTATGGTGTCTTTACTGCGAAGAACACCGCTTTCCATATCGTTTGCAATGGCGTCAAATTGAGGCTCATTGTTTTCTGTTTCAAAATTAAAATCATTGTTCATTTATATCACCGTTCATAGTGTAACATAAAAATGTTAATAAATAAAGAGATATTTTGTATCTTGCAATATAAAGTGATTAATAATATAATTATATTACAGTAAATTATATATTAAGAAGAAAGAGGTATAAATATGAAAATAACAAAAGAAACAATTATCGGCGATATTCTTGATAAAGCACCTGACACCGCTCCGTTTTTCTTGGAAATGGGTATGCATTGTCTCGGTTGTCCTGCATCAAGGGGCGAAAGCATTGAAGCTGCTTGTATGGTGCATGGAACAGACGCTGATGAACTCGTTTCAAAAATAAATGAATTTTTGAGTAAAAATGAAGCGTAAACAACTTCCCATAAGACTTAAAACAACGGCAGAGTTTGTGCGACACGGCTCTGCTGTTGCTGATATTGGGTGTGACCACGGATATTTGCCTATATATCTTGTTGAAAACAATATTGCAGATTTTGTAATAGCATCGGACATCAATAAAGGCCCTATTGAAAGTGCCGTTAAAAATGTCTCTCTTGCAAATTTGTCAGACAAAATAGAGTGCCGTTTGTCAGACGGCTTAAAGGCGTATAAAAAAGGCGAGTGTTTCGATTTTGTTTTTGCAGGAATGGGCGGAGAACTTATCAGAGATATTATTGCTGATTGCAATTTTTTAAAAGATGAGAAAGTTCACTTGATTTTTCAGCCTATGACTCACGCAGAAGCAGTTGCAAAGTACCTTTGTGAAAACGGTTTTGAACTTGGTAAAAGAGTTTTTTTGGAAGAAAATAAAAAGTTTTATACCGTTTTCGATGCATATTATACAGGCAAAGTTTTACCTCACGACGAAGCGTATTTTTACCTTTTTAATATTGAAAATTACAATGACAGTTCTGCAAAGGGCTATATTTTGCATTTACTTAATTATTTTAAAAATAAACAAAAAGGCGAAAACGATTTTTCGCATATCATAGAAATTATAGAGGAACATTATGACAACCGTTAAAAATATATATGATTTTTTAGACAGACTTATTGATTTTTCAACGCAGGAGTCGTGGGATAACAGCGGTTTTTTGATTGGTGATTTCAGAAGAGAAGTAAAAAAAGCTGTTGTTTCACTTGATGTTACAAAAGAGGTTGTAAATTTTGCAAAAGAACAAAACGCCGATTTGATTTTGTCGCATCATCCCGTGATATTTTCAGGAGAAAAGTCCGTTTTATCAAACAGTGTTGTATATGATTGTATCAAAAATTCTGTCAGTGTTATTTCCTGTCATACTTGTTTGGATAAGGCAGACGGCGGTATAAATGATATTTTAGTTGAACTATTGAATGCTCGTGTTATTGAAAAATCAACAAACGGATTTTTGACTTTTGCAGAACTTGAAAACGAAGTTACCTTGCACGACTTTGCAAAAAATGTTGCAAATAAACTCGACAGTAAGGCTGTCAGATATGCAGGCAGTGAAAGACCTGTAAAAAAAATTGCCGTTTGTTCAGGGGCAGGGGATAACGATTTTGTTGTTGAAGCACAAAATTACGGTGCAGATGTGTATTTGACGGGAGATATGAAGTATCACGAAATGCTTGACGCAGAACAAAACGGTTTTGCAGTCGTTTCGGCAGGTCATTTTGAAACGGAATATCTGCCGACAGTTATGTTTTTTGAAAAATTAAAAAATATATTTACTGATGTTGAATTTTTATCGGCAAATCAGATTAATTCTATTAAAACGGTGTAAATTATGGCTCTTGACGGAATTTTTTTAAATTTATTAAAGCAGGAAACCGAAAATCAAATATTAAATTCAAGAGTAGAGAAAATTCATCAGCCATCAAGAGATGAACTTGTATTTTCGTTCAGAACAAGAAACGGTGCTAAAAAATTATTTTTAAGCGCAAGAGCAGACGGTGCAAGGGTACATATAACAAACATATTGCCTGAAAATCCCGAAAAACCGCCTATGTTTTGCTTACTTTTGAGAAAAAGATTGTCCGGTGCAAGACTTGTTGAAATTCGTCAGCAGTCGTTTGAAAGAATAGTTGAGTTAGTATTCAATGCGACCGACGAACTCGGCGATGAAGTTGTTTACAGTTTGTTTGTTGAAATAATGAGCAGACGAAGCAATATCATTCTTGTAAAAGACGGTGTTATTGTTGACTCTATTAAAAGAATAGATGAAAGCAAATCGTCTGTCAGACAAATTTTACCGGGAAAAAAATATTGTTTTCCGCCGAAACAGGAAAAATACAATATTTTTGATTGTGACTTAAATGAGTTGAACGGTAAAATTTACGGCAGTGAAAAAAGTATTTCAAAGGCAGCGATGGAAAATATTATGGGTATTTCGCCCGTTATTTCAAGAGAATTTGAAGCAGGATTAACTGTCGAAAAATTGCTTTTATATGCAAAAAATCCAAAACCGTATATTCTTTTTGAAAATGACAGAGCATTCGACTTTACATTTATTCCTATTTCACAATACGGAAGTCTTGTTGTTGAAAAAGAGTACGAGTCATTTGGACAACTGCTTGATTTCTATTATTTTGAAAGAGAAAGACGGGAAAGGACTAAGCAAAAAGCACACGATTTATATATTACCGTGTCAAATCTTTGTGAGCGTTCAAGACGAAAGATTTTCAACAGGCAAAAAGAACTTGAGGCTTGTGAAGATAAAGAAAAGTTCAGAATGTACGGCGACTTAATCAGTGCAAATATGTATGTTCTAAAAAAAGGTTCTCTTCTTTACACGGTAAACGATTTTTATACGGGCGAAGAAGTGAAAATATCTGCCGACCCATCGCTTACTCCGTCTCAAAACGCTCAAAAGTATTATAAAGAGTACAGAAAAAAACAAGTTGCCGAGCAAAAACTTACAGGTTTCATTGAACTTGCAGAGGAAGAGTGCGCGTATCTTGAAACAGTACTCGATGAAATAGAAAGAGCGCAAAGTTCATCGGATATAGCAGAAATTAAAAAAGAACTTTCCGAAATGGGCTATCTTAAAAAACGAAATGTTAAAAATAAACATTCAAAACCGTTGCCGCCTTATGAGTATATTTCAGATGACGGATTTGAGATTTTTGCAGGCAGAAACAATATTCAAAACGATAAATTGACTTTGAAAGAGTCAAGGAAAAGTGATGTTTGGTTTCATTCAAAAGATTTCCCGGGAAGTCATATCATCGTTAGAACCGACGGGAAAGATTTACCCGAAAAAACGATAATGCAGGCGGCTCAAATTGCCGCTTTTCATTCAAAACAGAGCAATTCTTCAAATGTTGCGATAGATTTTACCACAGTTAAAAATGTGAAGAAACCGTCGGGTGCAAAACCCGGAAAGGTAATTTATACGGATTATAAAACCGTGTATGTAACTCCGTCGGTTGAGGTTGTTGAAAGGTTGATTAAAAAGTGAAAGTAACAGCAGTTGTTCTCGGTGCAGGCTCGGGTACAAGAATGAAATCAAGTGTAAACAAGGTTTTTCTTGAAATATCAGGTGTGCCTGTTATCAAAAGAAGCGTTGACGCTTTTTTAAACTGTAAATTGATAGATGAAGTAGTTGTTGTTTGCAAAGAAAATGATTTGTGTGAAATGAAAAAATTGTTTTGCGACAGTCCCGTTAACTTTGTTGTCGGCGGAGAAACCCGTCAGCAAAGCGTTAAAAATGCAGTCGAAAGTATAGAAAATTGTGACTATATAGTCATTCACGACGGTGCAAGACCTTTCGTTACTCAAACGGTAATTGAGTCAACTTTGGCAGACGCCGTTAAATATAAAGCGGCGGCAACGGGTGTGTATGTCAAAGATACTATAAAGGTCGTTGATAAAGACGGTTTTATTGTATCAACACCTGACAGAAGCAGTTTGATTTCAATTCAAACTCCGCAGATATTTGATTTTGAGATTTATAAAAAAGCGTGTGAAAATGCTGTAAATAAAGGAATAAACGCAACAGATGACTGTGCTTTGGTTGAAATGCAAGGGTACAATGTAAAAGTTACTTTGGGGGATTATAATAATATTAAAATTACAACTCCCGAAGACTTGCCTCTCGGCGAAAGTATAGTAAATATGAGGTGATTTTATGAGAATAGGTCATGGGTACGATGTACATAAACTTGTAAAAGACAGAAAATTGATTGTCGGCGGTGTAGAGATTGAGTATGAACTCGGTCTTCTCGGACATTCCGATGCAGATGTTTTGCTTCACGCAGTATGTGACTCTTTGCTCGGTGCTGCGGCACTTGGGGATATAGGAACTCATTTTCCCGATACAGATGAAAAGTATAAAGGCGCAGACAGTATGAAACTTTTAAGTTTGGTCGCCGAAATGGTAAAAAATGAAGGCTATGAAATAGAGAATATAGATGCAACAATTCTTGCACAAAAGCCGAAAATGTTGCCTCATATTTTGCAGATGAGAAAAAACATTGCTTTATCGTGTAAAATCGAATTAAGTCAAGTAAATGTAAAGGCTACGACAGAAGAAGGACTTGGCTTTACAGGTGCTTTGCAGGGAATATCTGCACACTCTGTCGTATTGTTAAAGTGATACTGAACTTTTAATTTCCATTACAGATAATAAATAAAAAAATCGCTGAACAGATGTTCGGCGATTTTTTATTTTTAAATATTTGATTGAGTATTTTTTAATTGGTTATATAGTTTATCCCAGAAGTTTTACAAGTACGGCTTTTTGAGCGTGAAGACGATTTTCTGCTTCTTCAAAAATTTCTTCAGCGTGTTTTTCAAAAACAGTTGCCGTAATTTCTTCTTCTCTGTGTGCAGGCAGACAGTGAAGCACCATTGCGTCAGGTTTTGCAAGGCTCATAAATTTTTCGTTGATTTGATATTCTTTGAAAATTTTGTTTCTCTCTTCTTTTTCATTTTCCTGTCCCATAGATGCCCAAACATCCGTGTAAACAATATCTGCGTCTTTTACGCATTCTTCAATGTTGTCAGAGCAGGTAAATTTTCCGTTTTCTTTTGCCCATTTCATTACATCTGCGTCGGGTTCATATCCTTTAGGGCAGGCAACGGTACATTCAATTCCCATTTTAATCATACCTACAATTAAACTGTTTGCCATATTGTTTCCGTCGCCTATATAACAGAATTTGAGGTTGTCAAAACTCTTTTTAAACTCTCGTATCGTCATTAAATCAGCAAGTACCTGACACGGATGACAGTAGTCGGTAAGACCGTTGATGATTGGAATTGAGCCGTATTCAGCCAAATCTTCAACTTCTTTTTGGTCGAAAGTTCTAATCATTATTCCGTCAAGATAGCGGGAGAGAACTCGTGCCGTATCTTCAACAGGTTCTCCTCTTCCGATTTGCAGGTCTTTGCTTGATAAAAAGAGTGCCGAACCGCCTAATTGGTACATTCCAACTTCAAAACTTACTCGTGTCCTTGTGGAACTTTTTTGAAAAATCATACCGAGTGTTTTGCCTTTTAAATGATGATGTTCAATATTGTGCTTGTTTTCGTATTTTAATTGGTCTGCCAAATTTAAAATATCAAAAATATCTTCTTTAGATAAATCTGCAAGTTTTAATAAATGTTTCATTCTTCTATTACCTCTTTCAATATTTTTAAGCCTTCTGAAAGTTCACTTTCGCTTATTGTGAGTGGCGGTAAAAGTCTGATTTTGTCTTTTGCAGTGAGTACAAGCAAGCCTTTTTCAAGACATTTTTCTGCCACTTCATTTGCATTTTTGTTTGTTTTAATTCCTATCATCAAACCTAAACCGCTTACGCTTTCGACATTTTTTACTTCTTTGAGAAAGTTGAAAATGATTTTGCTTTTCTTTTCAACATTATTTAAAAATTCATCGTCAATTCTTTCCAAAACGGATATAGCACCGGCACAGACTATCGGGTTTGAACCGAATGTTGAGCCGTGAGTACCGTAAGTGAGAGTGTTTTCAACTTTTTCGCCTAAAATACAAGCACCTATCGGTAAACCTCCGCCGAGTCCTTTTGCCGTAGTAACTATATCGGGTTTGAGTCCGAAATGTTCGTATGCGTATAGTTTTCCTGTTCTTCCGTTTCCCGTCTGTACTTCATCAACAATCATCAGTACATCTTTTTCTTTGCAAATTTTTTCAATCGTTTTTACAAAATCAAGGTCGAGAGTGTTTACTCCTCCTTCTCCCTGTACACATTCAAACATTATAGCACAAACATCGTCAGTTACAATGTTTTTTAAAGCTTTAATGTTGTTAGCCTCTGTGTGTTTGAAACCGTCTAAAAGAGGTTTGAAGTCTTTGTGAAACTCATTTTGTCCCGTTGCCGAAACCGTTGCTATTGTTCTGCCGTGAAATGAGTTTTTTAAAGTAATGATTGTGTTTTTTTGTTCTGTGTATTTGTCTTTTGCATACTTTCTCGCAACTTTAATTGCACACTCGTTTGCCTCTGCACCCGAGTTTGCGAAAAATACTTTTTTCATTTTTGTTTTTTTGCAAATCAGTTCTGCAAGCACGGCACTTGGCTCATTGTAATAAATGTTGCTTGTGTGTTGAATTTTATGAAGTTGCTTTTCTATTGCTTCAATCCATTTTTCATCGCAAAAACCAAAAGAATTTACGCCTATTCCCGAAGTGAAGTCAATATAGTTTTTGCCGTTTTCATCTGTTACGACTGCGTTTGTTCCTTTTGTTAAAACTGCGTTTTTATGTTTGTAAGTATTGGCAGTGTATGTGTCTGTTTTTTGTTGTGTGTTCATTATCTACCTCTAAACATTGTTCCCATACCTTCGTCGGTAAGGAGTTCTATAAGTATTGAGTGTTTTACCCGTCCGTCTATTATAAATGCTTTTTTTACGCCTTGCCGTATGGCGTTTATCATTGAATCAATTTTAGGTATCATACCGCCGCTGATAATTCCGTCGGCAATGAGTTTAGGACAATCGGAAACAAAAACTTCATTTATCAAAGTTGATTCGTCGTTAATATCCTTTAACAGTCCAATCGTGTCTGTCATTGAAATGAGTGCTTCTGCTCCGATTTTTGACGCTATTTCGCTTGCAACCGTATCTGCATTTATATTGTATGTGTTTGAGTCTTTATCAAAGCCTATTGAAGAAATTACGGGGATAAATCCGCTTTTGATTGTGTCAATTATGATTTCTGCGTTGCAGTTGATGATTTCACCGACAAAACCGTGCTTGTCGTCAAGTTTTTTGCATTCAAGCATTTTTCCGTCAAGACCGCTTAAACCGATTGCTTTACCACCCGAATTTCCGATTTGACAAGTTAAATTTTTGTTTATTTTTCCTGCTAAAACCATCTGTACAACATCGGCGCTTTCCTTGTCGGTAACTCGCAAGCCGTCAACAAATTTGCTTTCAATTTGCAACTGGTTGAGCATTTTGCTGATTTCGGGACCGCCACCGTGTACAAGAACTATTTTTATTCCTATTGTGTTGAGAAGTACAAGGTCGCTCATTACGGCAGATTTAAGTTCTTCGTTAATCATTGCGTTACCGCCGTATTTTACAACAACTATTTTGTTTCTGTATTTTTGAATGTTCGGCAAGGCTTGTGCGAGGATGCCTGCTTTTTGATTGTTGGTTATCTTCATTTTTTTACCTCAAGTTCTGTAACTTCCGTTTATTTTTACATAGTCGTATGTTAAGTCGCATCCCCATGCTTTAGCATTTGTTTTTCCGTCATTTAAGTCTATATTTATATATATTTCATCGCTTTCGAGAATTTTAAATGCTTCTTCTTCAGAAAAAGGAATACCGCTTCCGTTTTTGCATACGCTGACTTTTCCAAATTTTGATTTAATGTCAACATCGACTTTTTCAATGTCAAATTCTGCGTCTGCATAACCTACCGCACAGAGAATTCTTCCCCAATTTGCGTCTTTTCCAAAAATTGCACACTTAAAAAGGGTAGAACCTACAACCTCTTTTGCAACCGTTATTGCAGTGTCAAGGTCTTTTGCGTTATTACAGGTGCATTCAATCATTTTTGTTGCGCCTTCGCCGTCTTTGGCAAGCATTTTGGTCAAATTCATCATAACTTCATATAAAGCAGATTTGAAAATTTCGTAGTCGGTGTTTTCTTCAGAAATTTCCTTGTTTTTGCTTAAACCGTTTGCCATAAGACAAACCATATCGTTTGTTGATGTATCGCCGTCTATTGTAAGACAGTTATATGTGATTTTTACAATTTCACTGAGTGCCTTTTGCAACATATCGTTTGTGATGTTTATATCGGTAGTTATAAAGTTCAGCGTTGTCGCCATATTGGGATGAATCATTCCCGAACCTTTTGCACAACCTCCTATATGGCATATTTTTCCGTCAATTTCAAACTCTACTGCGTATTCTTTTTTTATTGTGTCGGTTGTCATTATGGCTGTCGCAAATTCTTCGTTTTTATCAGCAGATATTTCTGTTGCAAGCGTGTGCATACAATTTTCTATCGGCTCAATTGGTAATGTCAAACCTATTACACCTGTTGAGGCAACTATAACTTCTTCCTTTTTGATTTTTAGTTCCTTTGCAGTGAGTTCACACATTTTTTCTGCTTTTTCCACACCGTCTGCATTGCAAGTGTTTGCATTTTTTGAGTTTACAATTATTGCGTGGGAAATATTGTTTGTTTTTTGTAAATTGCTTTTTGTAACAATTATCGGTGCGCCTTTTACTTTGTTTTGAGTATATACTGCTGCCGTTTTGCAGTCCTCTTTGCAATAAAGAATTGCTATATCGTTTTTATGTTTTTCCTTTTTAAATTTTGTTTTTTTAATTCCGCAGTAAAGTCCGTTTACCAAAAATCCTTTAGATGCGGTAATTCCTCCGTTTATAATTTTCATATCAATCTCCTAAAATAAGTCCTGTTGTTTCATCTTTCCCTAACATAATGTTCATACACTGCATTGCGGCGCCTGAAGCACCTTTTCCCAAGTTGTCAAATCTTGCCGTTATGACTGCACGCTTTTCGTTTCCGTTTATTTCGATTTCCATATCGTCACGATTTTCAAAATTGTTAGCACCTATCATTTTTTCGGAATATCCGAGTTCTCGTACTTTTATAAAAGGCGAGTTTTGATAATGTTCGCTGAAAATATTGTGAATGTCGTTTAAATTGCATTTTTTTGTCATCATGTCTAAAAAAATCGGTATTGTTACAACCATACCTTGAGGGAAGTCTGCAACGATAGGCGAAAAAATAGGTGTTCTTTTCAGCGAATTTATAAACATTACTTCGTTTAAATGCTTGTGTTGTTGGGTAAGTGCGTATTGGCGCGGAGAACAAAGTTCATCATTTCTGTTGTCACTTTCATATTCTTTAATCATATTTTTTCCGCCGCCGCTGTATCCTGTGATACTGTGACAGACTATCGGATAGTCTTCCGGTAAAATTCCGCAATTAACAAGAGGGTAAACGATTGCGTTAAATCCGCTTGCGTGGCATCCCGGAACTGCAACTCTGCTTGAGTTTTCAATATTTTTTCTGAATTTGTCCGAAAGTTCGGGAAAGCCGTAGTCCCATAATACACTTGTTCTGTGTGCAGTTGAAGTGTCTATGATTTTTGTGTTTTTGTTGTCTGTTAAACTTACGGCAGTTTTGGCGGCAACGTCGGGCAGACAGAGAAAAGTGATGTCTGATTCGTTAATCATTTCTTTTCTTGCTTTGCTGTCTTTTCGCTTGCTTTCTTCTATTGTAAGCAGTTCAATATCTTTTCTGCTTTTTATACGGTTGAAGATTTTAAGTCCTGTTGTGCCTTGATTTCCGTCTATAAATACTTTTGTCATATTATTCACCACCAAATCAATTTATACATAATTATACACCGAATTGTATAAAAGTCAATATTAAATGAATAATAATTAGAATATTTATAAAAAATACACATAAATATTCAAATAAATGATAGCCTTTTTTGTATATCGAATATAAAGCACGAGTAAAAATATACTCTTTGCCTGTATTTTCATTGACGCATTTAAAAGAGTTTACTAATATGAAAAATGCTTTGAAGGTAGGGAGGTAATAAATGAATTCAGAGATGATTAATACAATTTTATCATTAGTGGGAAGTTGTATAGGTACTTTCAGCGGAATAATAGCCGCATCCAGACTGACCGCTTACAGAATTGCGCAACTTGAAAAGAAAGTTGACAAACACAATAACTTTGCATCGAGAATACCTGTTGCAGAGGAACAAATAAAAGAAATTCAGCATAGAATAAACAGAGTTGAAAGGAGAATTGAGAACGATGAGTAAAGTTTGTATAAAACGAGCTGTCAGAACATTTTTCCAGACAGCCGTCGGATATATTTTCGTAAATATTGTTGCAGGCGACTTCACTTCAAAAGAAACGGCTAAAAATGCTCTCATAGGTTTGGGAGTGTGCGCTGTAGCGGCAGGTATTTCGGCAGTTATGAATATGAAGGAGTGTGATAAGTAATGTATTATTACAACCAACTTGATTATGAAGATATTGACTATTCCTACAACTCAAATAATAAAACCGTAGCAACATCGGGCTGCGGAGTTTGTGTCGCATTGTGTGTTTTAAACAGTTATTATAATTCAACTGTGATGACTGTAAAAGAGATGGCTTCTTTTTCAAAAAAATGCGGTGCAAGAGTATGGAGCGGAACAAATATAGGTACTTTGTTGAACGCTCTTTCAAAAAAATATGACATTTCCTATAAAACAACTTCAAAAAATGCAGAGTTGTTGAGTCATTTAAAATCAGGAAAATTAGCGATAATAAATCAAGGCGATGAGTACAATGTTTTTTCAACGGCAGGGCATTATGTTGTAGCATTCGGTATTGACGGCAAAGATACTGTTAAATGCCTTGACCCCCAGTATTACAACGGCAAGTATTCAAAATTGCCGAGAAAAAACAGAATAGAAAAAGCCGATAAACAAGAAGTTTGGGTAAATCTCAAGGAAGTAGGCAAAGCAACAATCGACAGAAGTCCGAGTTATTATTTGGTAACATTTACAGGAAAACAGAAAAATCCCGTTTTGCCTAAAGTTACCGTCGGAAAAACCTATGTTATAAATGCCGTCAGAAATGTTTATAAATCTTACAGTGCTTCAAGTGGCAGAAAAAAGGTGAAAGATTTAACTAAAGACGGCAGAAAGCACGCAACATCTAAAAATCAAAATGCTTATGCATCTCTAAAATCAGGTACGAAAATAACTGTTTTGGCTAAAAAAACAAACAAGTACGGAAACTTGTGGGTAAAAATTCCGTCAGGTTGGATTCCTGTTTGGAACATTGACGGAACATCTTTTTTTAAATAACTAAACAAACTATAAATAAATAGTAATATATTTATTAACTATTTGAATAATTCATTGAAAGGCTCATTTCTTTGTGCTATTATGCGACTTTAGGAGATGAGTCTTTTAATATGGAAAACATTGCTGTAAACAGAGAAAAAACAGAAGTTGAAAAAGAAAATAAAAAGAGTTTTGCACAGGGACTTAATTTTTACAAATTAGTGTGGATATTTGCCATCAGCTGTGTAGTAGGATTTGCTGTTGAAACACTTTGGTGTCTGATTAAACTCGGACATATAGAGAGCAGGAAGTCACTTGTTTATGGACCTATAAGTATAGTTTATGGTATGGGTGCAGTAATATTAACACTTGCATTGTACAAAATAAAAGATGCTAAATGGTACAAAATCTTTTTAGTTTCTTTCGTTGTAGGGACGGTAACAGAATACATAGCTTCTCTCGGAGAAGAAATCGTTTTTGGTGTTCGTGCTTGGGATTACAGCAATGTGCCGTTGAATATTAATGGAAGAGTTTGTTTGTTGTATTCGTTGTTTTGGGGAGTTCTGGGGCTGTTTTGGATAAAGGTTTGCTATCCGTTTATGTCAAAAGTCATTGAAAAAGTACCTTTTACTCTCGGCAAAGTTTTGACATGGGCTTTTATTGTATTCTTTATTTTTGATTGTGCGTTTAGTGCTTCTGCTGCATTTAGAATGGATGCAAGAGCTGAAGGCGTTGCACCGAAGAACTCTTTTGAACAATATCTTGACAGTGAGTTTCCTGATGACAGAATGCACAAAATATATGCAAATTCTGAAAAAGTAGAGTGAAAAAGAAACAGGCAGCTTAAAAAGTGTGAAAACAGTACGCAGTACTGCAGTTCACATTAAAATTTGCCTGTTTTTATTTTATTTTTTTAAATATACTTGACATTTTACAGAGTTTTATATATAATACAACTCGTATCAAATGGCCCGGTAGTTCAGTTGGTTAGAACGCCAGCCTGTCACGCTGGAGGTCGACGGTTCGAGCCCGTTCCGGGTCGCCATTTGCTGATATGGCTCAGGTGGCAGAGCACATCCTTGGTAAGGATGAGGTCACCGGTTCGAATCCGGTTATCAGCTCCAAAACACAGTCGTTTTCAGCAGTTTTTGAAACATTTTCAAACTTCTTGAGACGGCTTTTTTTATTTAAGCCGAATTTGATAAGTCAAACCTTTTTTAAACTTTTTTAATTTCATTTGGTATTGCAGTATTTAACACCTAAACTTTTCAGTTAGGTGTTTTATTTTTTGTCTTTGACCGCAAAATGTATTTGAAATTGAAGAGCGTTTAATTGCGTTTATTAATGTTATAAAATATTTATACAATGTAATTGAATTAGTGATATAATAAATATAGTTATTATAAAACAATATATATTTGAAAGTTTACTTTCAGAGGCGTTTTTATGTGGGTTTTATTTGCGTTTGGCTCTGCACTTTTTGCAGGACTTACTTCTGTTTTGGCAAAAATAGGTGTTAAAACCACCGATTCAGATGTTGCAACGGCTATACGAACTTGCGTTGTATTTGTCTTTTCATGGTTGATGGTTTTTGTTGTCAGTTCACAAAATTCAATTACAGACATAGATTTACATACTTGGATATTTTTAATTTTGTCGGGAATTTCAACAGGTGCTTCGTGGCTTTGCTATTATAAAGCACTTAAAATGGGAGATATAAATAAAGTTGTAGTAATTGATAAATCAAGTACAGTCATTTCAATGATTTTTGCAATAGTCTTTTTAGGCGAACATTTTACATTTGTTACAGTTTTATGTATTGCTGCAATCGCTTTCGGTACTTTTCTTATGGTGTATAAAAAATCACAGAAAAGCACAAAGAACAAATCGTGGATTTTATGGGCGACCTCGTCGGCTGTGTTTGCCGCATTGACATCTGTTTTGGGAAAAGTCGGCGTTCAAAATATTGACTCAAATTTAGGAACTGCAATCAGAACATTTATTGTTTTAATAATGTCATTTTTGATTGTTTTTATAAAACAAAAGCAGAGTTATATCAAATATGTACCGAAAAAAGAACTTTTGTTTTTGTGCCTTTCGGGAATTGCCACCGGAGCATCGTGGCTTTGTTATTATAAAGCACTCAAAGACGGACTTGTCAGCGTAGTTGTGCCGATAGATAAATTAAGCATTTTAGTTACCGTAGTATTTTCTTATTTTGTATTTAAAGAAAAATTGTCAAAAAAATCGCTTTTCGGACTTGCTTTAATAGTTGTCGGTACAATCGGTGTGATTTTTTAATTGTTTATTTTATATAAAAAACTGTGAATGATTTTATAAATAATTTATAATTTTTTAATGTTGAAGAAAAAATAGCTTTTAAATCATTGAAGTTTTTGTGAATATATACTATAATGATGAAGTAATAATTAATAGGGGGTATTATTATGGCAAGACTTACAAAAGGTGTTTCAGATGCCACTCAAAAATATATGATAGACGGCATCAGATACATATGTGAAAAGTTCAAGGACAGAGGTCCTGGAACTCATTCGGAGCGTCAGGCACAAAAGTATTTCAAGGGCGAACTTGAAAAATGGTGCGACAGCGTTGAAATGGAAGATTTTGATCTTCATCCGGCAGCATTTATGGGTTGGATACCTGCCGCTGCAGTATTTGGTATCGTTTCAGTTATACTTTATTGGCTTTCATATAAAGGTGTTGTAAACTCTGTTGCATTGCCGATAGTTTCGATAGTTTTGCTCGGTATAGGTATTCTTTGTCTTGTTATCGAGTTCTTGATGTATCGTGAATTTGTTGACTTTTTGTTCCCAAAAAAAGTTTCACGAAATGTAATGGGAAGACGCGCACCGAAAGGTGAAGTAAAAAGAAGAATTATTTTCGGCGGTCATACAGACGCTGCTAACGAATGGACTTACTCTTTACACGGTCAAATCAAAACGCTTGCTCCTGTTATGGGCGGTTCAATCGGCGGTTTGATTGTAATGTTCGTTTTAAACATAGTTTGGCTTGTTTGTCAGATTGCAGGCGTTGGCTATGATTCAAAATTCTGGCTTGTTTATGGTATTTTAGGTATTATCCTCATTCCTTTCTTTATTGCTATTATGTTCTTCATTAACTGGAAAGTTATTGTTGACGGTGCAAATGACAATATTTCTGCTTGCTACTGTGCTATGGCTGTTGTTAAAGAAATGGCTGAAAGAGGAGAAAGATTTGAAAACACAGAAGTTTGTTGTTTGTTAAGCGGTTCTGAAGAAGCAGGTTTAAGAGGTGCTGTTGCATACGCTAAAAAGCATCAAAAAGAACTTCAGGAAGTTGAAACTGTTTTTGTTGCTATGGATACTATGCGTGAAATTGAGCAACTTCAAATCTATACTCAAGGTTGTACAGGTACTCAGAAAAACTCAAATGCAGTCGGCGAACTCGTATATGAAGCAGGTGAAAACTGCGGTATAAAATTGCGTGAAACAGACATTTATCCGGGTGCTGTTGACGCTGAAGGTTTTTCAAGATACGGTATTGAAGCAGTAGGCTTCTGCGGCGTAAACCACGACCCGAAAACATACTATCACACAAGACTTGATACACCCGATAATATCAGTGAAAAATGTATCCGTCTTTCTGCAGATATTTGTATTGAAGCAGCTCGTCTTTATGATGAAAAAGGCGGTATAGAAGACTTTAGAGAAGCAGGGGCAAAACGCTTCAAAAAAGGATACAACAAATAAATTTTTGAGTCGGGCTTTTGCCCGACTTTTTTGTTTTGCAGTCGGTTGATTTACTGCGATTACTTGAAAGGAAAACATATATGGAAAAAATTACACTCGAAACAAGTTTGTCTGAAGCTATGAAAAATCCTATGGCAAAAGATTTGTTTGATGCCATTACATCGCTTTTTGACATTGATATAAATAAGTTCAGAAAATCAAAGGTTGCTAAATTGAAGGTCAAGTCAATTAAAGGTTTGACGGCAGGGGTTATAGATAAAAAAACTTTAGAGTATGCGTGCGATTTACTCAACAGTGAGAAAAATTCTATCGTTGACGATAGGTCGGCAAAAATTGAAGAAAAATGGTGGAAAGAAGCAGTTTTTTATCAAATCTATCCACGCTCGTTTAAAGACTCCGACGGCGACGGTGTAGGAGATATAAGAGGTATTATAGAAAAACTTGACTATTTAAAAGAACTCGGTGTAGATTGCATTTGGTGCAGTCCTATGTATAAAAGTCCAAACGACGATAACGGTTACGATATAAGCGACTATTACGAAATAATGTCGGAATTCGGCACAATGGCAGATTTTGACGAACTTTTGGATGAAGTACATAAGCGTGGTATGAAACTTATTATGGACCTTGTCATAAATCATACAAGTGATGAACACGAGTGGTTTGAACAGGCAAAGCAGAGCAAGGACAACAAGTACCACGATTATTATATTTGGAAAGACGATGACGGCACAAAAACTCCGCCTAACGATTGGCAGAGTTTATTTAAGGGCAGTGCTTGGAACTATTATGAAAATTTAGACCAATGGGCGCTTCATCTTTTTTCAAAAAAGCAAATGGATTTGAATTGGGAAAATCCAAAAATGCGACAAGATATATATAAAATGATAAATTGGTGGCTGAATAAAGGTATCGACGGCTTTAGAATGGATGTTATCAATTTCATTTCAAAATGGCAGAATTTCCCGAATTCTGTTCCTCTCGTACAACATATTTTCGGCTTCAGCGGAACTGAATGGTATTTCTACGGTCCCCGTTTGCACGAATTTCTGCACGAATTAAATATGCAGGCGTTTAAAGGCAGAGACTGCGTAAGTGTCGGCGAGTGCGGAGGATTAGGCTTAGAAACTTCAAAATTACTTACGGCAGACAACAGAAATGAATTGTCAATGGTTTTCAATTTTGACCATTTAGACAATCTTCCTCACGGAAGGTATGATGACTATCATTATGATTTCAGAATTGCACTTAAACATCTTGTTAAGTGGCAAATGAATTACGGAAATCGTTGTTGGCCGACTTTGTTTTTTGAAAATCACGACAATCCCCGTATTACATCAAAAGCAGATAAATATTTTGCTTTCAGAGACGAGATTTCAAAACTTTGTGCTACCGTACAGCTTACTTTCAGAGGTGCTCCTTTTATTTATCAAGGTCAGGAAATTGCAATGGCAAACGGCGATTTCAATTCTGTTGAAGATTTGCGTGATGTTGAAGCAATAAATATGTTTGTCGAACTTGTTGAAAAAGGAAAGACACCTCAACAGGCATTTGAAAAAGTTATGTGCGGGACAAGAGACCACGCCCGTACGCCGATGCAGTGGGACGACAGCAAAAACGCAGGCTTTACTGACGGAACTCCTTGGATAAAAGTAAATAAAGATTCATTTGTTTACAATGTTAAAGACCAATTAACCCGAGAAGACAGTCCGCTTAACTATTATAAAAAACTTATCAAATTAAGAAAAGAAAATAAGGCTTTCATATACGGCACTTTTGAACTTATTAAATCCAATCGTATAGATGTTCAAGACTCGGATATTTTGTGCTTTGAAAGAGAACTTAACGACGAAAAATTCATAGTGGAAATCAATATGGTAAGAAGAACAAGAAAAAGATTTTTGGAAATCGAAAATCTTGAACTTGTGGCTTCAAGCTATGACTATCCTGCAAAGACTCTCAGACCGTACGAGTGCAATATTTATAAGGTTGTTCATTGATTTGTTTTGTATATGCCGTAAGTGTCGTTTGTGCTGTCTCTGAAAATTTCTGTTTTAGGCGGTGCAAAAGTAAATACAAAAAACAGTATGCTTACGGCTATTATTAAAAATATACTGACTGTTTCAAACTTTTTGCAGTTTTCGTTTTGCTTTTCAATGATTTTGTAACTTGTCAAAAATGCTAAAAATACTCCTAAAATAAAGCAGACGATATCCATAAACAAAAAGTGTTTTCCAGCTATTGCGCTGTATGTGTAGAAAAAAATGACAATCGAAATAATTCCGACAATACCGCCGCATAACTTTGAAAAGAAAAAACTTTCGCTTTTGATAAATTTCTTTTCAAAAAACGATGTGAAAAAGTATGGAAACCAAAGCATTTTTAAGTGTTCCCAAACACTTTCGTTTATCGGAGAAAAGAGTGCGACAAGCGTGTTTTGATTGCTCAATTTAAACAGAAAGTGAAACAGACTGCCTACAACCAAAACAATGAAAAAGCAAATTGTTTCTGTTTTTAAAATTTTTTTGTTCATATAAATCACCTGATATATTTTATGCTTAAATTGTGTGATTTATTTTAAAGAGGAGATATTATGGATATTTTTAAACCTATTTTGAATTTGATATGGGAATTTTCGGGAAATAACGATAATAGGCGTATTCAAAAATATGTTGAACCCGACGATGTAAAACAACTGTTCGATATTCCGTATATTCGTGACGGCAAAAGGGGACATTTGCTTGACATATATTATCCGTCAAGTGTAAAAAAAGGCGATAAATTGCCTGTTATAATAGATGTTCACGGCGGTGGCTGGATGTATGGATATAAGGAAATTAACAGACCATACTGTATTGCACTTGCACAAAAAGGTTTTGTAGTTGTAAATATTAACTATCGACTTGCAGGTGATGAAGAAAAGGTTTATCTTGACGAACAGTTGAAAGATTGCTTTGAAGCGTATAATTGGGTTTTTGAAAATATAGAAAACTATCACGGCGACGCTGAAAAAGTTTTCTTGACAGGAGATTCGGCAGGCGGAAATCTTGTTTGTCTTTCAGAGGCGATTTGTGTTCGTAAAGAGTATGCAGAATTTTTGGGTGTAAAAGTACCGAAAACAAGATTTAGAGCAATCGGTGCAACTTCTCCCGTCATCAATTTTACGGTAAATAATCCCATTGTTTTGGCAAACAGAAAAATGGTGTTCGGCGATGATTACAAAAATTCAGCGTGCTATAAACATTTTGCCGATTTCGGCAGAGTTGCCGTGAAGGGAATGGCACCGTTTTATCTTGTAACTTCAAAGGGAGATTTTGTTCAAAGTCAGTCACTTGAGTGCTATTCTGTGCTTATTACTAACGGTATTGATGTAAAGTTTCATAATTGGACAAAAGATATGCAAATTCACGATTTCAGCATCTTGAAACAAGACAGTGAGCCGGGTAAAATAATCATAGATGAAATGACAAGATTTTTTAAGTCAAAAATTGAATAACTGAATAAATATTAAATTTGAAAGGATAAATACTTGTATGGAGTTATGGGATGTTTATAACAGCGATAAAACAAAAACAAATAAAAAAATGGTAAGAGGAGACAAGTTTGAAAAAGGTGCTTACCATTTGGTAGTCCATGCATGTATTTTTAATTCAAAAGGAAAAATGTTAATTCAAAAAAGGCAACCGTTCAAGTCAGGCTGGTCAAATATGTGGGACATAACGGTGGGCGGAAGTGCTGTTTCGGGAGAAACAAGTCAAACTGCCATTGAAAGAGAATTATTTGAAGAAATTGGTTTGAAAATTGATTTTCAAAATATTCAACCACATTTAACAATAAATTTTGATGTGGGATTTGATGATGTCTATTTAATTGAAAAAGAAATTAATATAAACGATTTAGTTTTGCAGTATGATGAAGTGCAAGAAGTCAAGTGGGCAACAATGGATGAAATATTTGAAATGATAGACAGCGGTACATTTATTACGTATTATAAAAGTCTGATTCAGTTGTTCTTTGATATGCATAATCAGTATGGTTGTCATCAAACTAAAAAAGAATTTTAAAAATAAAGGCAGAGTTAATATTAACTCTGCCTTTATTTTTGTTTGTTTATATATTTTTGTCGTTACATTATATTGAACTTATTGTATTTACTCTTTAATTGTTTTTGCGCTTACAAAGTCAACGCCACTGTCAAAAATGTTTTCAAAAACAATATCGCCGCATTTTACGGGTGCTTGAACAGTGATTTTGTCAAGTAGTTTTACTGCGTCTTCGACTTTGCTTTTTGGAACTTCTCCATTTGTTTTAACAGGCAGTCTTCTGTAATTTTTACTGTTGATTTTTACAGTGGAAGTGATGACTCTTGTAGGATTTTTCAGTTCGTTTTTGCCGTAAATCGCACCTTTTTCACAACTGTTGCCCGTTACTTTATATCCGTTTTCTTCGTCAACTTTGAGTCTGCATCCTTTCGGACACATAATGCAAATTAAATCTGTCATTGTTCATCCTCCTCAGCTGAAATTGTGATTTCGTTTGAAGTGATTTTATCCGTTAAAACTTTTGGTATAAGTATTTTTTCCATTTCACCCGGTGCCATATGTTGTCTTTTGAAGTTTGCAATGATTTTTTCGCCGTCTTTAACAACTATCTTGCTTTTTTTGAAGACTTTTCTGACTCTGAAGTAAAATTCTACTCCGTTTTCGCAATCTGAACGGAAATTCTGGGGAACTGTGTAACCGATTGCACCGTTTGTTTTGACATTTATTATTTTTTCTCTGTCTTTTTCACCATTGATTACATAGTCAGCTGCTGCTTCGCCTGCCGAAGTGCTTTCTGCAGTTACAAAATCCACAAGGTCATGTACATGAAGTGCATTGCCGCAGGCGAATATACCTTCTGCCGATGTTTCTTTGTTTTCAAGAACTTTAGCACCGTTTGTTCGAGGGTCAATTTCAATTTTTGCCTCTCTTGTCAATTCATTTTCGGGAATTAAACCGACACTTAAAAGAACTGTGTCGCAGTCAAAAGTCATTTCTGTATTCGGTATGGGATTTCTGTTTTCGTCAACTTTTGAAACAGTTACGCTTTCGACTCTGTTTTTGCCTTTTATATCTGTTATTGTGTGTGAAAGATAAAGCGGTATGTTGAAATCTTCAAGACATTGCACAATATTTCTCTGAAGACCTCCTGAGTATGGCATCAGTTCAACGCAGGCAAGAACCTTTGCACCTTCAAGCGTCATTCTTCTTGCCATAATAAGTCCGATATCTCCCGAACCTAAAATTACAACTCTTTTGCCGACCATATAGCCTTCGATATTTACATATCTTTGAGCTGCGCCTGCCGTTAAAATGCCAGCAGGTCTTGTACCCGGTATTGAGATTGCACCACGGGTTCTTTCTCGGCAACCCATTGCCAAAACGATACTTTTTGCGTTTAAAATCATATATCCGATTTTAGTGTTGACTGCGTGTACTGTCTTGTCTTTTGTAATTTGCAGTACCATTGTGTCAAGCATTATTTCAATATCGGTCTTTTCAACCATATCAATAAATCTTTCGGCATATTCAGGGCCTGTTAATTGTTCTTTGAAGTAGTGAAGACCGAAACCGTTGTGAATACATTGGTTAAGTATTCCGCCGAGTTCTTTATCTCTTTCTATTATAAGTATTTTTTTAAGTCCTTTGTTTTTTGCTGCATAAGCCGCTGCTAAACCAGCGGGACCGCCGCCGATGACTATTAAATCGTACTGCATATCATTTTTCCTCCTTTGTTTCGCCTGTTAAAATATAACTTCCGTTTGCATCTTGTAAAATTTCAAGAGGAGAAATGCCTTTTTCTTTTGCTAAAATTTCCACAACTCTCGGTCCGCAGAAACCTCCCTGACATCTGCCCATACCGCTTCCTGCACGGCGTTTGATACCGTCAACGGAGCAAGGAGGGATAGGCGAATTGATTGCGTCTATAATTTCGCCCTCCGTTATAGTTTCGCATCTGCATATAATTCTTCCGTAAGATGAGTTTTCCTTTACTAATTCTGCACGCTCTTTTTCGCTCAATTCATTGAAGCGTATGTGTTTTCTTTCATCTTTAAAGTCATCTTTTTTATTGCATACAAGACCTTTTTTCTGTAAAAGTTCGATTGCATATTTTGCTATTGCGGGTGCGCTTGACAGTCCGGGCGAACGAATGCCTGCAAGCTCTAAAAAGTTTTCGGCAACAAAATCAATGATAAAGTCGTCAACGGTAGAGTTTGCTCTTATTCCTGCAAAGTTGCGAATGTTTTGTCTGAAATTGATATTTGGAACAACTTTAGACGCTTTTTCACGAATTGAATTTAAACCTTCCGAAGTGTTTGAAGTATCCTCTTTGCTTTCTTTTACAGTTGCCGTAGGTCCGACAATCAAATTGCCGTGAACGGTAGGTGCTATTAAAACTCCTTTGCCTTTTTTAGACGGGCAGGGGAATACTACGCTTGAAACGGTTTTTCCTTCGGATTTGTCAAGCAAATAGTATTCTCCGACAGTCGGAACAATTTTGTAATTCGGTGTTCCTACCATACTGCTGACAGCGTCTGTATTTACACCGCTTGCGTTGATAACATACTTCGCCCTTACTTCGTCATTTTCAGATTTTATCAAATAGCAGTTTTCTTCTTTGTCGATAGATTTGACTTCAAATGACAGTTTTAAATCACAACCGTTTACAACGGCTGTTTCCGCCATTGCAAGTCCCATTTCCCACGGATTGACAATAGCGGCACTCGGTGCCCAAAGTGCAGCCACAGCTTTTTCCGAAATATTCGGCTCTTTTTCCAAAATTTTTTCTCTGTCCCAAATTTCCATACCCAAAACGCCGTTTTCAATACCCCTATCAAAAAGCGTGTCCAAAGTTTCTTTTTCTTCATCGTCAAATGCAACGACGAGCGAGCCGATTTCTTTAATCGGTACGGAAAGTTTTTTGCAAATTTCTTTGCACATTTTGTTTCCCGGAACATTTGTTTTTGCCATCAGTGTGTTTGGCTTTGGGTCAAATCCTGCGTGAATGATAGCACTGTTTGCTTTTGTTGTACCCATACAAACATCGTTTTCTTTTTCCACCATCACAACTTTCAACTTGTATTGTGATAGAGTGTAGGCACAGGCTGAACCGATAATTCCTGAGCCTATAATTGCAACATCATACATAAAAATCCCTCTCTGAAGCAAAAAAAGAGCAACAGTAAAAAGCGACTCAGTCGCTTTTTACCATTACTCAATTCTCGTGGTATATATTTAATATTTTTATTTTAGCACAAAATGTTTTTCAATGCAACAAAAAATTTACAGTATTTTTTGCATTACATAAACCAAACATCTGAATTGGTGGAGGACACTCCGCAGGCACCTGCCTCAAGACTTGTCAATATGTCTGACTTGTCTGTTACAAGTCCTCCCGTGATAACTCTTTTGCCTGTTTGTTCAATAACGGTCTTTGTTACTTTGGGCATCAGTCCCGGCAAAATCTCAATGAAGTCTATACATTTTTCATCCTTGTTTTTAGAAATGTTGCTTAAAGCGAGTGAGTCTATAACAAAAAATCTGAGTATTGTTAAGAGACCTTTTGCTTTTGCAAACTTTAAAAGCGAGACTTTTGTGGATATGATACCGTCAAGTGAAGTGTTGTTTAAAAGATAGTCTATTGACGCCTCTTTTGCCGATAATCCCTCTATTAAATCAGTGTGAACAAAAACGGTTTTATCATATTTTTTTAATTTTCCTACAATATCTGAAATTGTATTTATATTGCCGTATAGCACAAAAACAATTTTGCAGTCGCTTGAAAGACACTTTTCAAGTCCGTCGTCATTCTTTATTGCGGCAATAATCGGAAAAGAATCAATTAATTTGTCCATTTTTATTTTATTCATAGCAAGTACCCCTCTCTGCGTGTTAATTATACTACTTAAGAATATAAATGGCAATAAAAGAATGTCTGTTTTTTAAAATTCAACCGAATATCCGGCGTTTTCTATCACTTCTTTAATTTCATCGTTGCCTATTTCACATTCGGAAGAAATTGTTACATTTTTGCTTTCTAAGTCGATTTCTGTTTCTTTGATACTTTGAATTGTATTCAATGCTTTTTCTACATTTGCTTTGCAGTGTTCACACATCATACCGTTTACTTTAAATGTTTTTTTCATAATAATTTTTCCTTTCGTTTCATCAGTTTTTTCATTGTTTATATTGTTTTTAGTTTTGAAGAATTTAAGTCTCAAAGCGTTTGTTACAACGCATACTGAACTTAAACTCATAGCAGCCGAACCAATCATTGGACTTAACCTGATTGCAAAGGCAGGGTAGAGTATTCCTGCTGCAACAGGTATTCCTAAAATGTTGTAGAAAAATGCCCAAAACAAATTCATTTTGATATTTTTCATCACTTTTTTACTTAACTCTATTGCAGTTACGACATCGTCTAAAGTGTTTTTCAACAATACAATATCTGCACAGTCGATTGCAATATCGGTGCCTTTGCCGATTGCTATTCCGACATTTGCCTGCATAAGTGCAGGAGCGTCGTTTATTCCGTCGCCGACCATTACAACAGTTTTTCCGTTTTGCTTGAGTTGTGATATTTTTTGTTCTTTATCTTTTGGAAAAACTTCGGCAATGACTTCGTCTATTTCAAGTCGATTTTTTACGGCGTTTGCAGTATCTTTGTTATCGCCTGTCAGCATGATGACATTTAAGCCGAGTTTTTTGAATTTTTTAATCGCTTCAACGCTTGAGTCTTTAATTGTATCTGAAACAGCGACAATTCCCGAAAGTTTATTGTCAATGGCAAAGAATACGGGGGTTTTTCCGTCTTTTGTTAAGTTGCTTATTATTTTTTCTTTGTCATTTATTTGTATGTTGTTGCTATTTAAAAATTTTTCGTTTCCCGCAATAACGCTCTTCTTATTGATTTTTGCGTTAATTCCCAATCCTATTTCTGCCGAAAAATCTTCTGCCGTATATGTTTCTAAATTTAAAGATTTTGCTTTTTTTACTATTGCGTCAGCAATAGGATGCTCGCTCAGTTTTTCTGCACTTGCACAAATTTTTAAAAATTCGTTTTCATCTAATTTTTTGTCAAGAACGATAATGTCGGTAACTTCTGGTTCGCCTTTTGTTATCGTACCTGTTTTGTCGAGTACTATCGTGTCTGCTTTGTGTAAAACTTCAAGTGCTTCGGCAGATTTTATAAGTATTCCGTTTTCTGCCGCTTTTCCTGTACCGACCATTATTGCTACGGGCGTTGCCAAACCGAGTGCGCAAGGGCATGATATTACAAGAACCGCTATTGCATTTGACAATGCAAATTCAAAACTTTGACCTGCTGCAAGCCATATTATTGCGGTAATTAAAGATATTGCAAGTACAATCGGCACAAAAACAGCACTTACTTTATCGGCAATTCTTGCAATCGGTGCTTTTGAATTTCCTGCATCTTCAATAAGTTTGACTATTTGCGACAGAGTCGTTTCCTCGCCGACTTTAGATGCCTTATATTTAAAAGAACCGTTTTTATTAATCGTTGCCGATATAACTTCCTCGCCGACATTTTTTTGAACAGGGATACTTTCGCCTGTAATTGAACTTTGGTCAATATATCCCGTTCCTTCAATTATCGTTCCGTCAACTGCAATTTTTTCTCCGGGCTTTACTATGATTATATCGCCTTTTTTCAAATCGTCGGCAAGTATTGTTTTTTCTTTTCCGTTTTCGATTATGTTTGCCGTTTTCGGTGCTAAATTCATTAGTTTTTCAATAGAGTCTGTTGTTTTTAATTTTGATTTTGATTCAAGATATTTGCCTACTGTAACAAGAGTCAATATCATTGCCGAAGACTCGAAATACAATTCGTGAGAAAAACTGTGTGCAATTTCAAAATTTTGATGACCGAAACCGTAAGCGATTTTAAACATCGAAAATAAACCGTAAAGAAAAGACGCAGACGAACCGATTGCTACGAGAGTGTCCATATTTGGAGATTTTTTAACTAATGCTTTAAAACCGTTTACAAAAAAATGCTTGTTTATGATGATTATCGGAATAGTCAAAAGTAACTGTAAAAGTGCATTGATAAGAGAGTTTTCAACTCCTGTCAAAATGCTCGGCATAGGTAAGGAAAGCATACTTCCCATTGCGATATACATTAAAATAATAAGCAATATGCAAGACGATATAAGTCTGTTTTTCATACTTTTTATTTCTTTTAATGAAAGTTCTTTTCTCTTTTCAAAATCGCTTTTTTTGTCGCTTTTGTCAGCGTTTTCCTGATTGCCGTTATTTACCGTATATCCGATTTCATTGATTGCATTTGCTATTTTGTTTTCGTCGAGCAAATTTTCATCGTAAGTTATTTTTAATTGGTTTGAAATAAGGCTGACTTCCGCTTCCTTTGTGCCGTCAAGTTTTCTTACACACTTTTCGACATTTGCCTGACAGGCTGCGCAGGTCATTCCTCCTATATTGAATTTTTCTGTTTTCATTTTTTCACCGTCATTTCAATTTCTTTATAAGTTCAATCGTTTCTTCTATAATATCTTCGTTGCCGTTTATGATTTCTTCTTTGACGCAGGTTTCAATATGGTTTTGCAGTACGATGTACCCTAAATTTTGTAAAGCGCTTTCAACCGCTGCAATTTGAATAAGTATATCTCCGCAATAACGGTTGTCGTCAATCATTTTCTTAATCCCACCAAGTTGTCCCATCATTCTGTTAAGACGGTTTTGAAGTGATTTTTGCATTTCTTCACTTCTCGGTGTGGATTTTTTTCTGCATTCGCAAAAACAGTTTTCTTTTTCATTATTTGTATCGGTATTTTGTATATCATTAATATTATTATTCATAATTTTATATTTGTTCCTTTATTCAATATTGGTTAGTGTTTGTTAATTTAATTTGATTATATACCCATAAGGGGTATATGTCAAGAATAAAAAAACTGCAACAAATTCTTCGTTTTAAAAGATTTTGTTGCAGTGAATTTAAACTTTGCTTATTTTTATAAGTTCTTTAACAAGAAAAAATGCAGAGATTACAGCGGCCAAAAGGTCTGCGACAGGACCTGCGTACATAATTCCGTCTATTCCCATAAATATCGGTAAAACAATCAAGAGGGGAAGCAGAAAAATGATTTGTCTTGTGAGTGACAAAAATGTTCCTTTTGCCGGTTTTCCGATAGATGAGAAAAATGTCGAGGACATTGGCTGAATATTGTTGATGAATGTGAAAAACAGATATACACGGAAATATCTTTCTGAAAAAGAGAAATATAATTCGCTTCCGTTTCCGAAAAGTTCAATTATCTGTCTCGGGAAGATTTGGAATATAGCGAAAGCGACAACGCATATTAATGAGCCTGTTATCATGGCATAGTTAATTGCTTTTTTAACTCTGTCATACTGTTTTGCACCGTAGTTATAACTTGTTATAGGTTGCATACCTTGAGCAATGCCTATGCAAATTGCAAAAAATATAAATCCGACTTTGTTGATTATACCCGAGCAGGCAAGGGGAATTGATTCTCCGTAAATTGATAAACTGCCGTAGTATTTTAAGGAATTGTTCATTATTACCTGAACGACCATCATTGCAAGTTGATTGAAAAATTGAGCCATACCGAGACTTGCTAAATATTTGATGTATTTGAAATTCGGTTTATAGTGGCTTTTAGTAAGTTTTCCTGTTTTAAATTTACTCATATATACGAGTATTATAACGGCAGAAACAGCTTGTCCTATGATAGTTGCGAGAGCCGCACCTGCCATACCCATATCGCAGATGAATATAAAAACATAGTCGAGTATAATGTTTATTACTGCACCGACAATATTACAAAACATTGAAAAATTCGGGCTTCCGTCTGCACGGACAAGATGGGTACCGCCTGTTGATAAAATTAAAAACGGAAAGCCGATTGCCGTAATTTGCAGATATTCTTTAGCAAGAGGCAGTATATCGTCGGGTGAACCTAAAACGATGAGTATCGGGTTTAAAAATATGAGAGTAACAGCCATTAAAACAAGACCGAAAATGACTAAAAGTGAAACAGAATTGCCTATGTAAAATAAGGCTTTATCTTTTTTACCCTCGCCCATAGATAAGTTAAATGCAGACGCACCGCCTATACCTAAAAGAAGAGCGATGGCAGTGCATACAGTTGTCAAAGGAAAGACTATGTTAGTAGCGGCGTTTCCGAGTTCTCCAATGCTGTTTCCTATGAATAATTGGTCAACGATATTATAAAGAGCTCCGACAATCATTGCTATGATACTCGGAATTGCAAATTTTCTTAACAGTGCGCCTATGGGTGCGACGCCGAGTTGATTTAGTTGTGTTGGGCTTTCTTTTTGATTTTCGTTTGTCATACCATCACTCCTTTTGTTTTGTCATAATGAATGATTTTATTGAAGTCATATTATTTACTATTTTAAAACTATCATATAATATAATATACTTATTTAAATCGGTATTGTGTTAAAAACAAACAACCACCCTTGAGGGTGGTTGTTTTTGGCGGAGAAGGAGGGACTCGAACCCTCGCACCGGTTACCCGACCTACACCCTTAGCAGGGGTGCCTCGTCACCAACTTGAGTACTTCTCCGTGTTGTAACGCCGTTAAAAAATATAAAAATCAGCAAAGAAACCAACTGAATTGTTGGTTTCTTTGAATGGCGGAGAGAGTGGGATTCGAACCCACGGTGCCTTGCGACACGACGGTTTTCAAGACCGTTCCGTTATGACCACTTCGGTATCTCTCCGTAAGTCTTTAACATACTATCACAGTTGATTTGAATTGTCAATAGGAAAACAGATATTTTTCAATATTTTTTGAAAAGACCAAAAGTACAGGTGCATATAAACTTATTATTTTATTTTCCTGTGCAAGAAAAAAACGGCTGACCTGTGTCAGCCGTCTTCGTTTTATTGAATATTATTCTTCTTTCATTTTTGCGAAACATTCGCTGCAGTAAACCGGTCTGTCATCTCTCGGAACAAACGGTACTTGGCACTCTGCACCGCAAGCGGCACAAACGGCGTTGTGCATCTCTCTCGGAGCTTTCATAGCAGCCTTTCTCTTATCTCGGCAGTCTTTACAGCGTTGCGGTTCGTTTTCAAAGCCTTTTTCAGCATAAAATTCCTGTTCGCCGGCAGTAAAAACAAATTCGTTTCCGCATTCTTTACAAGTGAGTGTTTTGTCTTCGTACATCATTAGTTACCTCTTTTGATTATTAGTTTTTGAATTCGGCTGAAGATAATATCTTCTTGCGTATTCTTTGCATTGCATTATCAATCGCTTTTGAGTTTTTGTTAAGCTTTTCTGCAATTTCAGAATAACTGTATCCCATTGTATGGAGTTTCAAAACCTCGTTTTCAAATGCGGATAATTTTTCTTCCAGCAGTTGTGTTAACATTGAAACATATTCAGTGGAAAGATATGTTTCTTCTGCACTTAAAGATTTGTCGGTTGCAGACAGATATTCTTCTTCAAGAGGAACGACCGTATCCACAGGAAAATCTTTTTTGCGCATCACTTTTCGCAGGGCTGATTTTACGGCGTTTGAAGCACAGGTGTAGGCATAGGATTTAAAAGAAGCTTCCTTTGTCTCATCAAACGAGTAAATTGCACCGATAAAACCTATTAAGCCCTCCTGAACTAAATCGTCTTTGTCAATCGGGGCATTTCGGTATTTTTCGGCTATTGATTCTACCATTTTGCGATAATTAAGTATAAGCGTATTTATGGCATTTTTGTCGCCACTTAATGCAAGGGCGAGTAGTTGAGTATCTGTTAAATAGTTTTTTTCAGACATAGTTCCTCCACTCATTTTAAAGATAACTCAAAAATGTTTCTTTGTCAATAAAAATTTTGTAGAAATTGCACAATTTTTGATTTTCTTGCAATTTTTTTAAAATTATTTTGACACATTTGTGAAAGTGTCAAGAAGAATTTTAAGAAGTTAAAATAAAACGATTTTAAAAACACAATAATTTAAAAAGTAAGGGCTGATTTACAGCCCTTACTTTATTATGAAAACAGTTACGGTATCAGTTTTGTTGATTTTTATACATTAAATCTGAACAGTACAATATCTCCGTCTTTCATAACATATTCTTTACCTTCGCTTCTTACAAGACCTTTTTCTTTTGCGGCAGTCATTGAACCGCACGCAATCAAGTCGTCAAAATGTACAACTTCAGCCCTGATAAAGCCTCTTTCAAAATCGGTGTGGATTTTGCCTGCTGCTTGTGGCGCCTTTGTTCCTTCTTTGATAGTCCATGCTCTTACTTCGGGTTTTCCTGCCGTAAGGTAAGAAATGAGTCCCAAGAGTTTGTAACTTTTTTTGATAAGACGGTCCAAACCGCTTTTTTCAAGTCCGAGGTCTGCAAGAAACATTTGCTTTTCGTCTTCTTCAAGTGTTGCTATTTGTGCTTCGATTTCTGCACATATAGGCAATGTTTCTGCACCTTCTTCCGACGCAATTTGCTCAACTTTTTTGTAATTTTCGTTGTCTTCAATTCCGTTTGCAAAATCATCTTCACTCATATTGCAGGCGTAAATAACTTTTTTGTATGTCAAAAGCGGAATATCGTTAAGTATTTCTTTTTCGTCGTCCGTCATTTCTATGCTTCTTGCAGTTTTGCCCTGTTCCATTTCTGCAATAAGTCTTTCAAGAAAATCCACTTCAAAAGCGAGTGATTTGTCACCCTTCATAGCTTTTTTTGAACGGTCAAGTCTTCTTGCAAGCATATCGAGGTCACTGAAAATAAGTTCAAGATTTATAGTTTCAATATCTCTTGCAGGGTCTATTGTGCCGTCAACATGAGTGATATCCGTGTTTTCAAAGCAACGAACAACATGTATGATAGCATCAACTTCTCTTATGTGACTTAAAAATTTGTTTCCTAAACCTTCGCCTTTTGAAGCACCCTTTACAAGTCCGGCTATGTCAACGAATTCTATCGTTGCCGGTGTAAATTTGTCAGGATTATACATTTCTCTTAATTTGTCAAGTCTTTCGTCAGGTACGCAAACCATTCCTACATTTGGCTCAATAGTGCAAAAAGGGTAGTTTGCAGACTGTGCGCCTGCGTTTGTAATAGCGTTAAACAGTGTACTTTTTCCTACATTCGGCAATCCGACAATTCCGAGTTTCATTAAAAAATTCCTCCGTTTCGGAATAAAATTCAATTCTACCAATAGAGTATATATTATTTTCAGTCGATTTACAAGTGGAAAAGTAAATCATATTGAAATACATAAATTTTAATTTGTTTTTCATATTGCAGAAATAATATCAATGAAATAAATAAAACTTTTCTTTTCTGAATTCTTATTTTAACTCTGATTATTATAAACATTATAGTAGTTTGATAAATTTTCTTGACTTTAAATAAAAAATAATTTAAAATATATAATCAAAATTTGTAAAAAATAAAGGAGCGTGCTTTTATGAAATTAAACGGCTCACAGATAGTTCTTGAAGTTTTGAAAGAACAGGGCGTTGATACAGTCTTTGGTTATCCGGGAGGTACAATACTAAATATTTTCGATGAGCTTTATAAATACGGTGATACTTTCAAACATATTTTAACAGCGCACGAACAGGGCGCTTCGCACGCTGCTGACGGCTATGCGAGAGCGACAGGCAAAACGGGCGTTTGTTTTGCTACATCAGGTCCCGGCTCAACAAACCTTGTAACAGGTATTGCTACTGCTTTTATGGACTCCGTACCGCTTGTTGCCGTTACTTGCAATGTTGCTACTTCTCTGATAGGCAGAGATTCTTTTCAGGAAATAGACATTAAAGGCATTACTATGCCTATAACAAAACATAACTTTTTTGTTGAAGATGTTACGGAACTTGCCGACGCTTTAAGAAAGGCGTTTAAAATTGCAGAAAGCGGAAGAAAAGGTCCCGTACTTGTAGATATTTGTAAAGATGTTACGGCGGCAGAGTGTGAGTACACACCTTGTGAAAAGCAAGAACCCGCTGAAGTTGCATTGCCTAAAAAGAGTTGTTTAGACAGAGCAGTTGAACTTCTTTCAAACTGCAAAAAGCCACTCATATATGTCGGCGGAGGTGCAATTTCTTCAAATATCGGCGAAAAGTTGATTACATTTGCAGAAAAACTCGACGCACCTGTTGTTTCTTCACTTATGGGACTCGGCGCATTTCCGAACGGACATGAACTTCATGTAGGTTTAATTGGTATGCACGGCAGATTTGAAGCAAACAGAGCTGCTTTTAAGTGCGATGTTTTGATTACCTGCGGAGCAAGATTTTCCGACCGTGTTGCAGGTAACAGAAAGAAGTTTGCACCAAACGCTGAAATTTTGCATATAGATATCGACGCTGCTGAAATGGATAAAAATATTGTTTCCAATTATCATTTGAGAGGCAATATTGCGGAAATCATTCCTATGCTTACAGAGGCTATTGAACAGGGCGACCACAGTGATTGGAAAAAAGAAATTACAGAGTGGAAACATCCGTTTGTACAAAATCAAATCGGCGATTTTGTAAATCCTCAAAAAGTAATTGAGGCTGCCGATAAATATACAAATGACGATGCAATCGTTGTTACGGATGTAGGACAACATCAACTTTGGGCAGCACAGTTTTATAAGTTTAAACAGCCTCGCACATTGCTCACTTCGGGCGGTCTCGGAACTATGGGCTACTCAATGGGTGCCGCAATAGGTGCAAGCGTCGGAACAGGAAAACAAGTTGTAATGTTTGCAGGCGACGGCGGTTTCCATATGAATTTGACTGAACTTGCTACTATGAGAAGTTACAATGTTCCTGTTGTAATGGTTATTATGAACAATACAGTTCTCGGTATGGTTCGTCAATGGCAAAAGATTTTCTACGGCAAACGATATGCTGACACAGACCCTCATCGTCAGACAGATTTTGTAAAAGTTGCAGAGGCTTTCGGCATTAAAGGCTTTAGAATAGATAAAAACGACCAAATAGATGAAGTTATGAAAACTGCAATAGAACTTAACGAGCCTGTTTTGATTGATTGCAGAATTTCACCCGATTCAAATGTTTTACCTATGATTCCTCCCGGCGGTGCGAGCGAGGATATTATTGAAGAAATGTGAGGGAGATTTTATGGATACAAAAAGTAAAATGATTTTGTCCGTTCTTGTTGAAAATGCAAGCGGTGTTTTACAGCGTGTTGCAAGTCTTTTCACAAGAAGAGGTTTCAATATTGAGTCACTTACCGTTTCGGAAACTGAAGACCCTCATTTTTCCCGTATGACAATAGCGTGTATCACGGAAGAAGAAAACTTCAGACAGATAGAAATGCAACTTTTAAAACTTGAAGTTGTAAAAAAAGTATTGTTGTTGTCAGACTCTGAATCAATTTCTTCGGAACTTTTGCTTGTTAAAGTAGAAGCAGATACTATGGAAGATAAAAACAATATTTTGAATATAAATCAAAAGTACGGTGCAAGAACAAGAGATATTTCCGAAAAATCCATCACTCTTGAATTTACGGGTACAAACGAAGCAGTAAACGATTTTATTACAGATATTGAAAAGTACGGAATAATAGAAATGGCAAGAACAGGCGTAACCGCACTTAAAAGAGGATGCAGTTCAATCATAGATTCTATTGTATAAATTGGGGTGGTATTTATGGGAATGACTATGACACAAAAAATTCTTGCTTCTCACGCAGGACTTGACAGCGTAAAAGCAGGACAGTTAATTGAAGCAGATTTAGATATGGTTCTCGGAAATGATGTTACATCTCCCGTAGCCATAAATGAAATGAATAAGTTTGGTAAAAAAAGTGTTTTTGACAAGAATAAAATTTCACTTGTAATGGACCACTTTACGCCTAATAAAGATATTAAGTCAGCCCAAAACTGTAAACAGGTCAGAGAGTTTGCAATATTGCATGATATAAATCATTTTTACGATGTCGGCAATATGGGGATAGAACACGCACTTTTGCCTGAACAGGGTATTGTAACGTGCGGCGACTGCATTATCGGTGCAGACAGCCATACTTGTACATACGGTGCTTTGGGTGCATTTTCAACAGGCGTCGGCTCAACAGATATGGCGGCAGGTATGGCAACGGGTAAAGCGTGGTTTAAGGTGCCGTCTGCTATTAAAGTTGTTATAAGCGGCGAAAAACCGAAGTTTGTAAGCGGCAAAGATGTTGTTTTGCATCTCATCGGTATGATAGGCGTTGACGGTGCTTTGTATAAAAGTTTGGAGTTCTGCGGAAACGGTGTTAAAAATCTTTCTATGGACGACAGACTTTGCATTTGCAATATGGCAATTGAATGTGGTGCCAAAAACGGTATTTTCCCTGTTGATGAAGTTACTTTGGACTATGTAAAAGGAAGAAGCGAAAGAGAATACACTGTTTTTGAGGCTGATGACGATGCAGAGTATGACAGTGTAATAGAAATCAATCTTTCTGATTTAAAACCGACAGTCGCTTTTCCTCATCTTCCTGAAAATACAAAAACAATTGACGAATGTGAAAAGATATATATTGACCAAGTCGTTATAGGTTCTTGTACAAACGGAAGAATTGAAGATATGCGTGCTGCCGCAGAGATTTTAAAAGGTAAAAAAGTTGCTAAAAATGTCAGAACAATTATAATTCCTGCAACACAGCATATATATTTACAGTGCATTAAAGAAGGTCTTGCCGAGATATTCATAAATGCAGGTGCAATCATTTCTACACCTACTTGCGGACCTTGTTTGGGCGGACATATGGGAATACTTGCAAAAGGCGAAAAGGCTGTTTCTACATCTAACAGAAACTTTGTCGGCAGAATGGGACATACCGAGTCGGAAATCTATCTTGCAAGTCCTTATGTTGCTGCCGCTTCGGCAGTTATGGGTTATATCGCAGACCCGTCAAAAGTTTAAGGAGGCAGAGTTATGAATGCAAATGGTTTTGTACATAAATTCGGCGACAATGTTGATACAGATGTTATAATACCTGCAAGGTATCTTAACTCTACGGACGCTAAAGAACTTGCTATGCACTGTATGGAAGATATTGACGCAGATTTTGTTAATAAAGTAAAACAAGGCGATATTATAGTTGCAAAAGCAAATTTCGGCTGTGGTTCTTCAAGAGAACATGCTCCTCTTGTTATTAAAGAATGTGGTGTTTCTTGCGTAATCGCTTCCACTTTTGCAAGAATTTTTTACAGAAATGCAATAAATATCGGTTTGCCTATTCTTGAGTGTGAAGAGGCTGCAAACGATATTGCAGAGGGCGACAATGTCAGCGTTGACTTCGACAACGGTGTCATCACAAACAATACAACAGGTAAAAAGTATAAAGCAGAGCCGTTTCCGAAGTTTATACAAAATATCATCAAAAACGGCGGTTTGATGAATTCGATCAAATAAAGTGAATAATGCAGGCAATTAATATTAATGTATTTAATATTAATAATTTGTATTGAATGTTATATAAATATGTAGTATATAAGAGGCAAATTAGAATGGCTGAAATTTTTGAGATTACAAAAGAAGCACTTAGAAAAGGTTGGAGTAACAAGTTTGATTATTGGTTTAGTCAGTCTGACTATATGCTCAGAAGTGTTGATACTTTGGGCGATTTTGAGAATGAAACAGATTTGAGCACTTCGACCTATCTTGTTTCAAAAGGTTATATTCCTTATTTTACAATAAGTGAAGAAGAAGTAATAAAAAAGTTTATAGCACAACTCGGCAACAAAAAACTTGCAGAAATTTTTAAGGGCGTAAGCGATGAAGAATTGAGCGATACTTTTTGGAAGTATTTTAATGCATATAAGCAAATCAGTGATACTTACGAAAAGTTTGAAGACGAGTATCTTCGCACAAAGGCTGAAGATTGGTGCAAAGAAAACTCAATAAATTATAGATTTGTGTAAAATAAAGAAGTGTAAAATGCGTTTGAAGTTTAAATTTCAAACGCATTTTTTTGCGTAAAAAGTGAATTTTATCACATATAAATAAATTTTATTAAAATTGAGTATCGGAAATTCTTTTTACACATTTGCAAAAGTGTAAAAAGATAATATTAGACAAAATGTAGGGGGGGGGGTCTAACAGTGAAAAGAATTAACATTTTTTGTTAAAACATTGTGAATTAAGAATAGAAACTATTGACTGTTTTTTTGATTTGGTGTATATAGGCAGTAGTTAGCTGACAATTATGAATCGAACAATTTTGTCGTTTCAAAAAATGCATTTTTGAAAAAAATATTATTTAAAGAAGGGTAATTAATATGAAAAAAACAAAAAAACTTCTTGCTGTTTTGCTGTCATTGGTTATGTTGCTCGGCATAACTCCGATGGTTGCTTTTGCAGGTATCAGCGATGCAAATGATACAAAAAGATATAAAGAAATGTATAGTTATGACAGTCATAACAAAGATGCAAAAATAAGAGTATATGCAACTTACAATGCAACTGAAGACAGTAAAGAAGATATTGTAAAGTTGGAAGCTCAGAGTAACGAAATAGCAGATACTTTCGCAAAAGGTTCAGGTTGGCGTCAATTCATCGCAACTGTTCCTGAAGGATGGGAATGGGCAGGTTATACATATCATCAATGGTTTAAAGGGGAAGATCTTGGTAACCGTGCCGACAGTGTATACATTCCTGGCGAGCGTAAATTCAGATATTCTTTCAGCGAGTATGGTGAACACGGTATTCAAGTAGATCCGGGAAATCATTTTAAAAACTGGCAGACTTCATATGACCAAACTTTCGATGAAAACGGTGTTAAAAGTAAAAGAATTTCGGTAAATCGTTTGTCAAACGGTACTGAAATTAATGGTATCCCTGTTACTTATGAAGTTTTTGCAAACTTCAAACCAATCATTACTGCTGAAATCGATGAAAACGGTACCATCACAGATGAGGGTAAAAAAGCAGTAGTTTACGGCGAAGACAAAACATTTGAAATCAAAGCAAACGATGGCTATGTAATTGATTCTGTTTTGGTTGACGGCGAAGAAGTAGAAAAAGCTGCTAACCAAAAAGAGTTCTCATACACATTTAAAAATGTTGATAAACCTCACACAATCGTTGCTAAAACAGCTAAAGTATATTCAGTAACATATACTGACGGCGTTGAAAATGAAGAAGTTTTCAAAGACCAAGTATATACAGACCTCAGAGAAGGCACTGAAACTCCTGCATTTGACGGCACACCTTCAAGAGAAGGCTATGTTTTCAAAGGCTGGGCACCTGAAGTCAGCGAAACTGTAACAGCAGACGCTACATATGTTGCTCAATGGGAAAAAGATGAAACAACAGACCCTACAGATCCTACTGACCCTGTAGGTCCTTCAGATCCTTCAGAACCGACAACTCCAAACGGAGATAACGGCGATGCTGATTCACCGGAAATCCCGGATACAGGTTACGAAAGTTCATTTGCAGTAACTATGATGGTTTTGGTTGTTGCAGGAGCTTGTGCAACAGGTATTGCAGTTTCAAAGAAGAAAAAAGCAGTTAAATAAGTAGTTTTTTTCACTTTCCAAAAAAATAAAGCGACAGTTAATATTAACTGTCGCTTTATTTTTTATAAATTTATTGTAAGTGTTTTTGAAATTCTTTTTACACATTTGCGAATGTGTAAAAAGAATTATGGACTTTAATATGATAATTGTCTATAAATAAAATTAAATTAATTCCTCTATTAAATAAATATGAACAAAAGTTAAAATATGTTGACATTTAAGTTAATTTAGTTTAAAATTGTGATAGTTAATTAACAAACTTTTGGAATTTATTTCCAAATAAAAATGCATTTTTTAGTAAAAAATTATCAAGCAGAAAACTAAACATTACTTATAAAAGGGGTACTGAAAATGAAAAAAAGAGTTTTATCTGTTTTTCTTAGTTTGTGTTTGCTTCTTTCCATTATTCCTATTACTGCCTTTGCGTCAGAAACTCACGATATTTCAAAAGACGACTTGGTGCTTGATGACTCTTGTAAAGATAATTGCGATGGACACAGAGTTACAGGAACAACAGACAGTGGATTGATTTGGAAGCAACACAACATTACTGTAAAGGGTGGCAAGCATACACTTATAATTGATAATTTGAATATTATCAAAGCACCTGCTGCTAAATCAGGTATTTCTATCAGCGGAAATGCTCAAGTTACGCTTGTCCTCGAAGGTAACAGTGAAATTCACGGAGCATTAAATCATCCTGCTGTTTGGGTTGAACCGGGTTCTTCTCTCACTATTGAAGGCGAAGGCTCATTAAATGCCATAGCAGGCGATTATACAGGCAGTTCAGGTGCAGCCGGAATCGGCGGCGGTTGGGGCTCAGCAGCAAACGGTCTTTCAAACTGCGGAAATATCATTATTAATAGCGGTAATGTAAGAGCAGAAGGTTCAGGCGGCGGTGCCGGAATCGGTGGCGGTTATTTCACAAATGACCCTTCAAACAGACCTAAGGTTACAGGTAATGTAACTATTAATGGTGGTTTAGTTCGTGCTATCGGCGGCAAACCTCGTGGATTAGACCAACTCGGCGGTGCGGGTATCGGCAGCGGTTACAACCAAGACTATGCAGGTACCGTAACAGTTAACAACGGCGTAGTTGTTGCTGAGGGCGGAAATGATAAATGCCAAAGCATCGGCGGCACCGAAATTTTGCTTTCAGGCACAAAAACAGGAAACGGTACTTTCACAACAGGTAAAGACGGTAAAGCGGTTATCGTAGCCACTCAAGGTATCGGAGACCAAAGTACAAAATCAGAGTGGGACGCTGTTATATTTACAAGCGGTGCTGACGAAAATTCTGTTACGCTTTCAGGCAATACCGTAACTTTAAATGACAGTGATGCAGAAATTTCAGTGTTCGGTCAACCTCTTATTGACTATAATTTGGAAATTTCTACGGATACTACACTTAAAGTAAAGCAAAATAAAATAGACAGCAGATATTATGATACAGATTTAAGAATTGCCGAAAACGGCAATTTGATAAATAACGGAAAAATCGAACTCGGCGAAAAGACAGACGCTTCGGCAGACCATTCGCATATTACATTGCTTGCAGGTTTGTCGCAGACAGAAGGAAACGGCACATTAAAGCAGTCGAGCAAAGCATCAGTAAGACTTCCTCTTTCAAAAGACATTGTAAATATGAATGCAGAAGACGGCTTGATTTACAACGGATTAAGACAAACTGCCGATGTTGATGTTAAACTTAATTTGTGGGGATATTCTCAAGACTTTACTTTTGATAAAGAATATACTGTTAAATATTCAGACCCTGTAAATGCAGGTACTGTTGTTGTTACAGTAGCATCTACAGATAAAGGAAACCTTATCGGCACAAATTCTGTTGAATTTAGTTATTCAATTTCTCAGGCAGATTTCAATGTGAATGTGTCAAATAAAGCGGAAGTTACAGCAGGAGAAAAAGAACTCCTTTCAAAACTTCCAAATGCAAAGATTACTGTAATTAACGCTATTCATGACGACCTTGATAAATTGAAATCGGGAAGTCTTAAATGGTATATGGACGCAGGACATAAAACTGCTTTGACAAATACTTCTCTTGCTAATTATAAAGCAGGCGATAAAGTTACTGTTTATTGGACATATAACCATGGCGACAGCAACTTTGTTAACGGTAAACAAGGCAGTGTTGTAGTAACTGTTAAAGAGGCTGAAAGTGTTCTTCCTGTTATTCCGGGCGGAAATTCCGATAACGGAAGCAGTAATGGAGGTAACGACTCAAACAGCGGAAATATCTCAAGCAAAATCATTGACAGTTCAGTTACTTCTCCCGATACAGGTGCAAATGAAAATGTACTTTTCTGGAGCGTGATGATGCTTGTATCTGCTTTGGCGTTGACAACAATTCTTGTTGCTTCAAAGAAAAAGAAAATTGAAAAATAAAAGTTGAATATTGTTTTTCCAAAATAAAAGGCCGACTCTTTGAGTCGGTCTTTTATTTTGTCATTTAATTAATCTTTTAAATACGAGTGTTCAACCGTAACAACAATAAACAGATTTTCATCCTTTTCCCGAACGGCTTTTCTTAAGTTTTTAACTATTTCAGATGGCTGTTCTTTGCAGTTTTTAGGAGTAACAAGGTCAAAAATCAAATTTGTATGCGTCGGGCCTTTTACCATTCTGAAATCGTGGAAAGAAAAGTCAGATGAGTAGTTTTCGATTATTTCGGCAACCATATCCCTGTATTTTGACACTTCGCTGTCGTTTGTTACTATCGGGTCCATGTGGATACATATAGCGATTTTCAGTTCTTTTGAAATTCTCTTTTCTACATTGTCAATGACATCGTGTATTTCCATAATATTTTTGTCGGCGGGCACTTCTGCATGAGCGCTGACTATTGTTTTTCCCGGACCGTAATCGTGAATGATTAAATCGTGAACGCCTACAATGTATTCTTCTTCAAGCATCATATCTTCAATTTGTTTAACGAACTCTTCATCAGGTGCTTTTCCGAGTAAATTTGATATAATGTCTTTTATAATATCGTAGCCTGCAAGGAAGATGATGACTGCAACGCCTATGCCTATGTATCCGTCGATATTAAATTTTGTAAAAGCCGATACCAAAAGAGAAATGATTGTTGCACCTGTTGCAAAACAGTCGTTCAAACTGTCTTGCATAGTAGCTTTCATATTTTGATTGCCCGTGATTTTGTACAATTTGTTGTTGAAATAGGACAACCAAAGTTTTACGGGTATTGCGAGCAAAAGCACAATAAGCGACGGTATTGAAAACACTACATCTTCAGGATTGAAAATCTTTACAATACTTGATTTTGCAAGTTCAAATCCCATTATAAAAATGAAAAATGAAACTATCATTGCACTTATATATTCTGCTCTGCCGTGTCCGAAAGGATGGTCTTCGTCAACAGGTTTGCTTGCAATTTTTGCTCCCGCTATCGTAACAATGCTTGACGATGCGTCTGAAAGGTTGTTTGCCGCATCGGCAGTGATAGATACCGAATTTGTCACTATACCTACTATAAATTTTGAAATCGAAAGCAAAATGTTGCATACAATTCCGGCTATTCCGCTTAATATAGAGTAACTTTCTCTGTTGTTTTTGTCTTTAATAAACTTTTTTATTAAAAAATCAGTCATATAAAAACCTCTTTGCATATTTTTGTTTCTTTTTAATTTAACACAGTCGGAAGATAATTTCAATATTTTTAAACTGTTTAATTGTTTTGTTTGTTGACTGTTTGCTTTTTTATGTTATAATTTCTGTATTGTTTGTATTAAAAATAAAGCAGTGGGTATTATGAAGAAAATTATGATTTTAAATGCAAGTCCTCGTGCAGACGGTGCTTGCTCCGAAGCAGTTTATTTATTTGAAGATTGTTTAAGCGATAAAGATTTTGAACTTGTAAAATATGATTTGTACGATTTAAATCCTGCACCTTGTAAAGATTGTGGGTATTGCAGAGTTAAAAACGGCTGTTCCGTTAAAGACCTCGACCTCTTTTTTGCTGATTTTGAACTTGCAGAGTATATTGTCGTTTTTTCTCCTATATACAACAACTTTTTTACGGGACCTATGAAAAATCTTATAGACAGGTTTCAGCGTTATTATTCTGCAAGATTTTTCAGAAATATAAAACCTCCGATTGAGATACCGAAAAGAGTAGGAGTTTTTATTTGTTCGGGTACAGATGATAAAAATTCTTTTAACTATATGTGTGAAACTTTAAGACAATCTTTTACCGTGCTTAACGGAAAAATTGTTTCAAAATTTTATCTTCCGTCAACAGATACAAATAAAAGTGAAATTTCAAAAAATGATATTGAAATTTTTATGGATAATTTGATTTAAGCACCTTTGATAAGGTGCTTTTTTGTTAATTTAATATAATATATTTTAATAATATTGCAAACGTTACGGTGTTGTGATATAATATTTTGAATTTATTATGGAGAAGTGTAACTATGGTTATATTGGGAATTGACCCGGGATATGCAATTATCGGCTGGGGTGTTCTTGAATATCAGGGAAACAAGTTTAAAGTTATAGACTACGGAGCAATAACAACGCAGGCGAAAGCTCCGTTTCCACTCAGATTGCAAAAGATTTATAACGAAATGTGTATTTTGCACAAGACATATAAACCCGATGCTATGAGTATGGAAAAACTTTTCTACAATAATAATGCTAAAACGGTAATAGATGTTGCTCAGGCAAGAGGCGTCATAACTCTTTCTGCACAAAACTACGGCGTTCCGATTTTTGAATATACGCCTTTACAAGTAAAACAGTCTGTTGTCGGTTACGGCAGAGCCGAAAAAAAGCAGGTTCAGGAAATGACTCGTTTGATTTTAAACTTGCCGTCAATTCCTAAACCCGACGATACGGCAGACGCACTTGCTATGGCGATATGTCACGGACATTCAAGCGGTTCGCTTATGGGAAATATCAGCAGATATATATAAAATACAGATTTTGGTTTTTGTTTGAATAGTTTTGAACAGTAAAATTTATGAATTTTAATGAAGAACAGTTGGGTGAAAAATGTTTTACAGTATTAAAGGCAATTTGATTTATTCCGATACATCGTTTGCAGTTGTTGAGTGCGGCGGAGTAGGGTTTAAGTGTTATACAAGTTTAAATACGATAAAATCATTACCTCAAGTAAATAAAGAAGTTTTGCTTTACACACATTTGAGCGTTAAAGACGATGCTCTTGATTTGTACGGTTTCAAAACACAAGATGAACTTGAGTGTTTTAAACTTTTGATAGGTGTTTCGGGAATAGGACCGAAGGCGGCAGTTTCGATTTTGTCCGAATTTACTCCCGAAAGACTTGCGCTTTGTATCGCTTCAGGCGATTATAAATCACTTACAAAAGCACAGGGTATAGGCAAAAAAATTGCCGAAAGAGCGATACTTGAACTTAAAAGTAAAATGACAAGCGTTAGTTTTGCAGATGACGATGTTCAATCGGTTGCAGTGTCTTCTAAAGACGGTTCGGATTCGGCAGAGGCAGTAGAGGCACTTGTCGCTTTGGGGTACAATAAGGCAGACGCTGCTTTGGCAGTAAGTTCGATGGATAAGTCGTTGTCAGTTGACGAAATGATTAGACAGGGCTTAAAATTGCTTGCTTCTTCACTGTAATTTAGGAGGTTTTTGTTTTGGCAGAGATGGATTTTGAAAACAGAATAGTGACTTCTGATTTTATTGAAGATGACAAAGATATTGAAAGTTCACTCAGACCGAAGTTTTTGGTTGACTATGAAGGACAGGACAAGGCAAAAGAAAATTTAGCAGTTTATATTGAGGCTGCCCGTACGAGAGGCGAAGCACTCGACCATGTTCTTCTTTACGGACCTCCCGGTTTGGGAAAAACAACTCTTGCAGGAATTATTGCAAACGAATTAGGCGTAAATATCAGAATTACAAGCGGTCCTGCAATAGAAAAGCAAGGAGACCTTGCGGCTTTGCTGACAAATCTTCAAGAGGGCGATGTCCTTTTTATAGATGAAATTCACAGACTTAACAGAAGCGTTGAGGAAGTTCTTTATCCTGCAATGGAGGATAGGGCACTTGATATTATCATCGGAAAAGGGCCGTCGGCAAGGTCTATTCGACTTGATTTGCCGAATTTCACTCTTGTCGGTGCAACTACAAGAGCAGGTCAGCTTTCTGCACCTTTGCGTGACAGATTTGGCGTTATTTTACGACTTGAACTCTATACAGATGAGCAGCTTTTCAAAATTGTAAAAAGAAGTGCGTCAATATTGGGCATTGAGGCAGACGACGAGGGGGCTATGCAAATTGCAAAGCGTTCAAGGGGTACACCGAGAATTGCAAACCGTTTGCTTAAAAGAAGCCGAGATTTTGCACAGGTAAGACACAGCGGCGTTATAGATAAAGAAGCTGCCGAAGACGCATTGTCAAATATGGAAATAGACGAACTCGGTCTTGACCTGATAGACAGAAGACTTCTCACAACTATGATAAAGAATTATAACGGCGGGCCTGTCGGCTTGGAAACGATTGCCGCAGCAGTAGGTGAAGAAGCCGTTACCATTGAAGATGTTTACGAGCCGTATTTAATGCAACTCGGTTTTTTAAGCAGAACTCCGAGAGGCAGATGCGTTACTTCGGCAGGATATGCGCATTTGGGCTATGAAAAAGACGCTCAACAGCAATTATTATAAATATGAGGTTAGTATGAGATATACTCAAAATTGGAAAGATTACAGATTAATAGATTGTTCAAACGGCGAAAAACTTGAAATTTGGGGCGATAAAACTTTAATTCGTCCCGACCCGCAGGTTATTTGGAAAAGCGAAAGAAACAATCAGATTTGGAAAAATGCAGACGCAAGATATATCCGTTCAAATAAAGGCGGCGGAAATTGGCAGGTGTTTAAAAATCTGCCTGAGTCTTGGAAAATTTCATACGGCGATTTGACTTTTAATATTAAAACTATGGGATTTAAGCATACGGGCTTGTTTCCCGAGCAGGCAGTAAATTGGGACTTTGTCAGAGAGACGATACGAAAAAGTAACAGAAAAGATGTCAAGGTGCTGAACTTGTTTGCATATACGGGCGGCGCTACTGTTGCCTGTCTTAAAGAAGGCGCTTCTGTCGTTCATGTAGATGCGTCTAAAGGTATGGTGCAGTGGGCAAAGGAAAATGCAAAGTCTTCGGGTGTCGAAAAAGAAAGTGTGCGATGGATAGTTGACGATTGTATAAAATTTGTCGAAAGAGAAATCAGACGGGGAAATAAATACGATATAATTATTCTTGACCCGCCGAGTTACGGCAGAGGGCCTAAAGGCGAAGTTTGGAGACTTGAGGACTCGATTTATGATTTTGTGAAATTGTGCAGTAAAGTTCTTTCGGATAATGCTTTGATGATGCTTTTAAATTCCTATACTACGGGGCTTTCGGCTTCCGTAATGAAATATATACTTGCAGATGTTATAAAATCTCAAAAGGGCGGAACTGTTACGGCAGATGAAATCGGTTTGCCGGTAGAAGAAAGTAAAGAAATTTTGCCTTGCGGTGCAACGGCTGTTTGGATGAATGATACAGATGGAACAGATTAAATATGAAAATGTGTCTTTTTCTTATTTTGTTGAAGATGAAGACGGTAAAAAAACAGAATTTAAGATATTTGAAAATTTCAATTTAAGTATTGAAAAGGGTTCTTTTGTAGCAGTTTTGGGACATAACGGTTCAGGTAAATCTACTATTGCAAAACTTGCGAACGGCATCATTGTTCCGCAAAATGGCAGAGTTGTCGTTGACGGTATGGAAACGGCAAATGATGACGATTTGTTCAATATTCGTCAAAAAGTAGGTATGGTTTTTCAAAATCCTGACAACCAAATTGTGTCTTCCATTGTTGAGGAAGATGTCGCTTTCGGTGTAGAAAATCTCGGGCTTAGTTCTGAAGAATGCCGAAAAAGAGTTGATGAGTCACTCAAAAGAGTCGGCATGTACGAAAATAGATTAAAAGCACCAAATAAATTGTCGGGCGGTCAAAAACAAAGAGTTGCCATTGCAGGTATAATGGCAATGAAACCGGAGTGTATAGTGTTTGATGAGCCGACGGCAATGCTTGACCCGAGCGGCAGAAAAGAAGTAATGGACAGTGCAAAACAGTTGAACAGGGAAGACGGAATAACAATTGTTTTTATTACTCACTATATGGACGAGGCGGTGCAGGCGGACCGTGTTATTGTAGTAGATGACGGAAAAATAAAAAAAGACGGAACACCGCAGGAAGTTTTTTCAGATGTTGACGGATTAAAAGAACTCGGACTTGATGTTCCACAATCAACAGAGTTGCTTCATAAACTGAATTTTGACAATAAAACAGAAAAAACAATTTTAAATTCAGACGAGTGCGCAGATTTTCTGGCAAGTATTTTGGAGTGAATTTTTAATGGAAATAATTAAATGTGAAAATTTAAAATATCTTTACGGCGCAGGCACTCCTTTTGCTACAAATGCACTTTGCGATGTCAGTTTCAGTATTGAAAAAGGCGAGATAGTCGGCATTATAGGCCACACAGGTTCAGGTAAATCTACTTTGATAGAGCATTTAAACGGCCTTTTAAAAGCAGATTCAGGAACTGTTTATTTGGAAGGAAAAGATATTTGGGAAGATAAAAGCAATATTAAAAATGTCAGGTTTTCGGTAGGATTGTGCTTTCAGTATCCCGAATATCAGATTTTTGAAGAAGATGTTTTCAGAGAGATTGCTTTCGGACCTAAAAAAATGGGTTTTGATGACGAAGAAATTAAAAAGAGAGTTTTGTCGTCAGCAAAGTTTTTGGGACTTGATAAAGATATTTTGGATAAATCGCCGTTTGATTTAAGCGGCGGACAAAAAAGGCGAGTTGCAATAGCGTCAATCATTGCCATGCAGCCTAAAGTTCTTGTTTTGGATGAGCCAACGGCAGGACTTGACCCGAAGGGCAGAGATACAGTTTTGTCGCTTATTAAAAATTATCAGCAAAAAACGGGCAGTACCGTTATAATAGTTTCTCATTCTATGGAAGATGTTGCAAAACTTGCTGATAAAGTTCTTGTGATGAATAACGGAAAAGTTCAAATGTTCGGAACTGTTGCAGAGGTATATTCAAATGTTGATGAATTGAAAGAAATAGGACTCAGTGTACCTGAAATTACAACAGTTTTTTCAAAGTTGAAGAAAAAAGGAATAGATTGCAGAACAGATATTTATACTGTAAAAGACGGTGTAGAAGAAATAAAAAGACTTATGAACAGGGGGAAATTAAATGATTAGCGATATTACAATCGGTCAGTATTTCCCGGGCAATTCCGTTGTTCATAAAATGGATGCAAGAGTAAAGTGTGTTTTGCTTTTGTTTTTGCTCATTTCGGTTTTTCTTTGCAAAAACTTTTTTTCACTCGGTTTAATTGTGATTTTTTCAATTGTTCTTGTCGCAGTTTCAAAGATTTCGGCAAAAACAATTTTAAAAAGTATGAAACCACTCATATTTATAATGATTTTTACTATGGTGCTAAACTTGTTTTACGGAACGGGCGAAACTCTTGTAAAAATCGGATTTTTAAAAATTACTGAACAAGGAATAGTGTCTGCGGTGTTTTTGGCTGTCAGAATAATAGTTCTTGTTTTGGTAAGCAGTCTTTTGACATATACGACATCTCCTACTATGCTTACGGGTGCTATTGAAAGTTTGCTTGCTCCAATAAAAATTTTTAAACCGGAAGCACCACATACCGTTGCTATGACAATGACGATTGCACTCAGATTTATTCCTACTTTAATGGAGGAAATGGAAAAAATTACAAATGCTCAAAAATCAAGAGGTGCAGATTTAGACAGCGGTAATTTAATTCAGAGAATAAAGGCATTGGTACCTGTTTTAATTCCTCTTTTTGTTTCAAGTTTCAGGCGTGCAAGAGAACTTGCATACGCTATGGAGTGCAGGTGTTACAGAGGAGGCATAGGCAGAACAAAAATGAATGTTCCCAAAATGCATTCAAGAGATTTTGTTGCAATAGGTGTTGTCGTGCTCATTTATGCTGCGATTTTTCTTTTGAATTTCCGGTTTGGTAAAATAATATGAGAGATATTTTGTTAAAACTCAGATATGACGGAAGTAAGTTTCACGGCTGGCAGGTTCAAAAAAATGCCTATACCGTTCAAGAAGCACTTCAGGATGCTTTGGAAAAAGTTTTTTCTGAAAGACCTGCTGTTAAGGGCTGTTCACGAACTGACAGCGGTGTGCATGCAAATGTATATTTTGTTGCATTTAAAACTGAAAAAAACATTCCGTGTGAAAAAATTTTGACTGCACTTAACACATATTTGCCGAAGTCGGTCTGTGTTTTTGAGTGTGAGGATACGACAGATGATTTTCATCCGAGATATTCCTGTAAAGCAAAAGAATATGTATATAAGATTTACAATGCAAAAATAAGAAATCCGTTTTATGAAAACAGGGCTATGTTTTATCCCTATAAATTGGATGAAAAGTATCTTGACGAACAGGCACAGGCGTTTGTCGGAAAACACGATTTTAAAGGCTTTTGCTCTAAAAGAACAGATGTTGAAGATACTGTCAGGACAGTTTACTATGCAAATGTAAAAAGAGAAGGCGATTTTGTTATTTTTACAGTTTGTGCAGACGGATTTTTATATAATATGGTAAGAATTATGGTAGGCACGCTTCTTTTTATTGCACAGGGAAAAATAAAAAAAGACGAATTGCCGAAAATCATTGAAAAAAAAGACAGAACTTTGGCAGGAAAAACTGCTTCGCCGTATGGCTTGTATTTGAATAAAGTTGAGTATTAAGGAGTGAGATTTGTGAACGATGCAGAAAAACGAGAACTGCATAAGCAAAGAGAAGAGCATCGAAAAGAAGTTAAGCGTCAAAAAGAAGCGAAAAAAAAGAAAATTGCTTGGATAGTAATTGCAGTCGCAGTTGTTGTCTTGCTTGCACTTCGTATTTCGGAGATGGATTTTTCATCATTCAATAAATCTCATACTGACTCGAACGGCAAGTTTTCGCTCAGTTCAGGTTATGACTCAAGTATTTATCCAATATCGCTTGACTCATCCGAAAACGCTGTTTGCAGTGCCGTGTCGGGCGATGTGGCAGTTTTAACATCGGGTTCTTTTCGTGTTTTAAATCCTTCGGACGCCGAAGTTAAAAATGAAGTTACGCATAAGTACAGTAATCCCGTTCTTGAAACAAACGGTGCCTATGCTCTTGTATATGATCAGGGCGGTAAAAAATTCAGATTGGAAACAAACGGTAAAAATATATATGAAGCAACTTCTGAAAATAATATTATTTGTGCTACCGTAAGCAACGGAGGCATAGTGGCAGTTGCAACTTTGTCAGATTCTTCAAAATGTTCAATAATTGTTTACTCAAAATCACTTGAAAAAACAATATCGTATGATGTATCATTAGGCTATGTCGCAGAGATGTCTGTCGATTCTTCGGGTAACTATGTTGCATTTTCGTGTTTTAATTCGGAAAATGCGCAACTTGTTACAAAAGTTAGCATATTAAAAGTTAAAGACGGTACTGTTTCAAAAGAGTTCGATTTGATTTATCCTACTTTGTACGATTTGAGATTTTCAGGAACAGATTTATATTGTGTCAGTCAGGAAGGCGTTTGTGTCATATCAGACAGAAAAAAACTTGTAGATGTTTTTGAAAATTCAAAAGGCATTATAAATTCGTATTGTTATAACGATTCGGGGTATCTTACAGTTTGCAGAACGGATTATGAAAATTCAGACAGCGTTTCTGTTTGCGTTATAAAGCCGAACGGAAAAGTTTTCTGTTCGTTTACAATATCGCAGGTGCCTGAACAAATGAAGGTTGCGAGCGACAATTTTTATTTGTATATAGACAACGAAATACTGTGCTGCAATAAAAAAGGAGAAGTTTTGCAAAAAATTGATTGCGGAGTTATTTCTTCTTTTACGGTAATCTCAAAGCGACTTTTCTATATTAAGCAATCAATACTTGAATGTCATAGTTTATGATTAAAGGGTGATTTAATGAATTATGTTGATTTTATAATTGTTGCTTTCGTTATTTTTATAATGATTTTAAATTATTTTAAAGGTTTTGTTTACTCGGCAATAAGTCTCGGGCGTGTCATTGTTACAATACCTCTCGGTATTGTGGCAAGTTCACATATTACACCTGTTGTTATGGACGAAATCAGCCCGCTTGTTATTGAGTCTATAAATCAAAAATTGCAGGCCTCAAGCAATTTAGACGAATTTTTTAATAGTATTAACTCGGCGTTGTCAGCACTGCCTCAGTCTGTTTTCGGATTTTTACAAAATAAGTTTGAGTCAATATCAATTATGGTAGACACACAGCGTATGGCGGAAGAAATTTATAACTCGGCTATTCAGCCTGTTGTTTCTACAATTGTGAGAGTTTTAATGTTCGTGATTGTATCGGCGCTCATTTCATGCTTGATTTGGGCTGTGTCAAGACTCTTGATTCCGAAAAAAGACTCTTTGCTCGGTAAAACAGACAGACTTTTAGGCGCTGTTTTGGGTTTGGTAAAAGCAGCGGTTGTAGTTTTTGCTTTTTGTGCTGTTATTAACGCTTTTGCAGAAATCACGCCTAAAGTTGAAGGCGATACTTTTGTAAATGCACTTAACGACAGTTTGATTATACAAAAAATTAATGAAGTAAATCCCATTAACAAATTTATATGAATTGAGAGGTATATGTAATGGATTTAAAAACTAATATGAAATCACTTTTTGAGGGATGCTGGACAATTCCGAATTTGCTTTCATTTATAAGAATTTTACTCATCCCCGTTTTTGCCGTTTTGTTTGTAAAAGGCTATGTTCTTGAGGCTTGTATCGTAATTACGGTTGCAGCTTTAACAGACCTTTTTGACGGTAAAATTGCAAGAAAGTACAATCAAATTTCCGCTCTCGGAAAAATTTTAGACCCAATCGCAGATAAACTTTCACAAATGGCAATTGTAATAGTGCTTATAATTACATATAAGGATGACAGTATTAAGTATCTTTTTGCATTTTTCATTGCAAAAGAAGTCGTAATGCTCATAGGCGGTGCAATTCTTCTTGCTAAAGGACTGCGTCCTACTGCCGCAGAAATGTGGGGAAAAGTTGCAACAACCGTTTTTTATGTTGTTATGATTGTCATCATCTGCTTCGGTCAAAACGGAGCGCTTGTAGAGTTTACCGGTATTCAGCTCAATACAATTGCTACTTGGGTGCTTGTAGGCATTTCTGCCGTTGCAACCCTTTGTTCTTTGCTTGGCTACATTCCGGGCTTTGTAAAACAAATTAAAGAGGGTAAAGAGCAAAAAGACAATGCTTAACCCATAAGGAGTATTTTATTTAATGAAAAAACAAATGTGTTCACGATGCGGTAAAAGACCCGCTGTCATTTTTATTCAGCGTACTGATAATTCAAGTAATGAGCCTCAGGGACTTTGTATTCAGTGTGCAAAAGAATTGAATATCGGACCTGTAAAAAATATGATAGATAAATTGGGGCTTACGGACGAAGATTTGGAAATGGCGTCTGAACAAATGAGTCAGTTTATGGACAATATGGAAGATTTCGATTTCGGAGATTTGGGTGCTTTATTTAATCCTGATAATATGGACGGCGCTCAAACTCTGCCTTTTGGAAATATGTTCGGAGACGGAGCAGTTGATGCAGATTTTGATGACGATGACGACGCTTCAAAAACAAAAAAGCGTACAAAACGCCCGAAAAAGAATTCTTCAGATGAGTCAAGAAAATTCTTGAACGGTTATTGTAACAATCTTACAAAACGTGCTAAAGAAGGCAAGATTGATAATGTTATCGGCAGAGAACAGGAAATAGCAAGAGCAGTTCAGATTTTGTGCAGAAGAACAAAGAACAACCCTTGTCTTATCGGCGAACCCGGTGTAGGTAAAACTGCCATCGCTGAAGGATTGGCGCTTAAAATTGCAAAAGGAGAAGTTCCTGCAAGACTTGCGGATAAGGAGATATATTTGCTTGACTTGACGGCACTTGTTGCAGGTACGCAGTTCAGAGGTCAGTTTGAAGGAAGAATTAAAGGCCTTGTTGACGAAGTTAAGCACGAGGGCAATATAATTCTCTTTATAGACGAAGTTCACAACCTTGTAGGTACAGGCGACAGTGAAGGTACTATGAACGCTGCCAATATTCTTAAGCCTGCTTTGTCAAGGGGAGAAATTCAGGTAATAGGTGCAACCACATTTACTGAGTATAGAAAGTATATTGAAAAAGACGCTGCTCTTGAAAGAAGATTTCAGCCTGTTAAAATTGAAGAACCGTCTGTTGATGACGCATACAATATGTTGCTCGGTATAAAGGAATATTATGAGCAATATCACGGAGTAAGAATTTCTGACACACTTGTATATAAAGCTGTTATTTTGTCAGAAAGATATATTACCGACAGATATTTGCCGGATAAGGCAATAGACCTTCTTGACGAAAGTTGTACTTGTGCTAATTTAAGAAATCCCGCTATCAGTAAATCACAACTTTTGGAAAAAGAAAAAAGCAATTTGCTTGAAAATATAGATAAACTTTCGGTAACCGAAAACGATACTGTTCCCGATTATGAAACTATCACAAAACTTAAATCAAAAGTTATGGCGATAGATAACGAGTTGCCTGCACTTATTGAAAAGGCACAGGATAACTATGTTTTGGAAGAAGATTTGGCAAAGGTTATCAGTCTTTGGACGGGTATCCCTGCTTCAAAAGTTGAACAGGGCGATATTAAGAAACTTGCAAATCTTGAAGTTGACCTCAAGAAAAAAATTATCGGTCAGGACGAAGCAATAGAAAAAGTTGCAAATGCCGTAAGACGAGGAAGAGTACAGATTTCTCCGAAAAAAAGACCGCAGTCATTTATTTTTGTAGGCCCGACAGGTGTAGGTAAAACTGAACTTGTAAAGCAACTTGCATCAAATCTTTTTGATTCTCCCGATACGCTTATTCGTCTTGATATGAGCGAATATATGGAAAAATTCAGCGTTTCAAGAATTATCGGTTCTCCTCCCGGATATGTCGGCTATGATGATGCCGGACAGTTGACTGAAAAGGTAAGAAGAAAGCCGTACAGTGTCATTTTGTTTGATGAAATTGAAAAAGCGCATAAAGATGTTTTAAACATTTTGCTTCAAATTCTTGACGAGGGCAGAATTACAGATTCACAGGGAAGAACAGTGAATTTTGAAAATACTGTTATCATAATGACTTCAAACGCAGGCTCGACTGACTCCAATACGCTTGGTTTTGGTATGTCGGAGAATGATATTACAAAAGATGTAACTATGAAAGCGCTTGAAAGATTTTTACGCCCCGAATTTTTAGGCAGGGTAGATGAAGTCGTAATTTTCAACAATCTTACTTTCGATGATTTTGAAAAAATCGCTGTTATTATGCTTGATGAACTTGTGCCGTCGCTTAAAGATAAAGGTATTGAACTTGTTTATGATAAAACAGTTCCTGTTGCACTTGCAAAGAAAGCCTATGGCGGCAAAAAAGGTGCAAGAGGCTTGAGAGACGCAGTCAGACGGGAAGTAGAAGAAAAACTTGCCAATGCAATTGTGTTCAATCAAGATGTTAAACTTGAGAAATTTACTGTTTCGGCAGATGAAAACGGTGAATTTTCAGTTAAAATTAACTGATTTTAAAGATTGATAAAAAAATAAAGCCGTGTAGGAATATGCGGCTTTGTTTTTTGTTGTGCTCAATTTATTTTTAGAATAATGTAATAAAAAATGTTTTTTATTATAATGACAATATTTATTGTATAATTCTAAATCTTTTTGCCAAATTTTAAATATATGCTTGACAGTGGATTAAGTATATGGTATCATTCCTAATTGTTAACGGTGATGTGCATAATTTGTAAGAATTAGGAATTGCACTTTTCTTTTTTGTTTGATATTTTTTTGAAATTTTTAAAATTTTTTCAAAAAAGGTATTGACAAATGCGAGCTTCTCGGCTATAATAATGACCGTCGCTTGCGGGTGTAGTTCAATGGTAGAATCCCAGCCTTCCAAGCTGGTTGTGTGGGTTCGATTCCCATCACCCGCTCCAATGCGCTTGTAGCTCAGGTGGATAGAGCAACTGCCTTCTAAGCAGTGGGTCAGGGGTTCGAGTCCCTTCAAGCGCGCCACTTTTTCTGCCACTCAATAAAAGGCTGAATTTTTATGGTGGGATTAGTTCAGTTGGTTAGAGCGCCAGTTTGTGGCACTGGAAATCATGGGTTCGAATCCCATATCCCACCCCACTTTTTTAATTAAATATTTACCCAAACATATTGGGGTGTCGCCAAGCGGTAAGGCAAGGGACTTTGACTCCCTCACGCGTAGGTTCGAATCCTGCCTCCCCAGCCAGCGCCCCAAGCAAAATGGGGCGAAACGACTCATTAGCTCAGTTGGCAGAGCACTTGACTTTTAATCAAGGTGTCCGGAGTTCGAATCTCCGATGGGTCACCATATAAACCTTAAAATCGGTAACGGTTTTAAGGTTTATTTTTTTTGCTTTTTTATCTTGCAATGTAATTGTTGTGTAACTATTTTAAAATATCTATTTATTTTATTATAAAAATATGTTATTATAATTAAAATAAAGTTACATTTGGGGGGCGAGAAATCTGAAGTTGGTAAAGTTTATTAAACTTGTTGTTCCGATATTGTTAATATCCTTTTTGTTTTCCGGCTGTTCGTTTCATATTTCGTCTTCGCTTGACGAACTCATTACTCCCATATCTCCTTTTGGAGAAGATGCGAAAATTTCAGAAGCACTTGACGACTATGCAAAAAAATATACGCTTAAAACTTGTATAAACGGTAACTATACATCTTCTTTTGTAAAAAAAGATTTAAACGGCGACGGAAAGTCGGAGGCAATAGTATTCTATGAGCCGTCTGATGCACTCGGCACTGTAAATATGGCTTTGCTTGCCGTTCGTGACGGAAAGTGGCAGGTTACATCGTCAATAGTCGGAAAGGGAAGCGATGTCAGCGAGATTTCTTTTTGTGATTTAACGGGTAACGGTCAGGAAAATATATTGGTAAGCTGGGAAGTTATCAGTAATAATTCTAATTATATTTTGTCTATTTATTCATACAGTTCTGCCGAAGACGGTTTTGAATTGAGTGTATTGAATGAGGATTTATCATTTTCAAAATACGCTACGGCAGATTTGAATAACGATAATTTAAACGAAGTTTTGATTTTTAATACACCGAGTTCCGATTCGGAAAGTTCGTCGGCTGTTTTGTATTCCTTCAAGAATAATGCAAAAAAGAAACTCGGCTCGACAAAACTTGATTCAAATATTACTTCCTATTCAAATATAACTGTTGACAAAAGTGATGATAACGGTGCTGTTGTTTATGCCGATGCTGTTAAAGGTCAAAATTCCATGATAACGGAAATAGTTTATTGGTCGGATAAACACGATACAATCATTTCTCCTTTTTACGACTATAAAACAGGCGTTACAAAAGAAACATACCGTTCAAATACAATTACTTGCAGAGATATAGACGGAGATAAGTCGATAGAAATTCCTATGGACTGCGATGACGCTTCAGTTCCGTCGCAGTTGAAATTGATAAATTGGAAAACCTACGGAAACTATGTTCTTTTTCACAAACAGTACAGTGTTCTGAATGATAAGGACGGTTACTTTTTGAGCGTTGACGATAAAGTCTTTAAAAACACCTATCCTATGTATGACGAAAAAAACAGAGAACTGACTGTTAAAGATAAGGAAGACGACAAAATACTCTTTTCTTTAAAAACAGTTTTTAAAGCAGAGTATTCAGAAGACGCATTTGCGGGCTATCAGATGCTTTATGAAAAAGCACCGTTTTGCTATCTCGTAAGTGTACAGGAAAATGAGTATGATATTTCCTATGAATATATAAAACAAAATTTCACCGAATACTAAGGAGGAAAACAAATGAAAAAAGTTCTTGTTGCAGAAGATGAAGAATCAATCCGTGAGTTTATTGTTATCAACCTCCGCAGAAGCGGGTATGAAGTTGAGCAGGCAGACAACGGAAGAACTGCACTTGAGTTGTTCGACCGTGCAAACGGTGATTTTGATGTGGCAATTTTAGATATTATGATGCCTGAAATGGACGGACTTACTCTTTGTAAAGAGTTGAGAAAACGCTCTGCAGATTTCGGAATTATAATGCTCAGTGCAAAAACACAGGAAATGGATAAAGTAACGGGTTTGCTTTTCGGTGCAGACGATTATGTTACAAAACCGTTTTCCCCGAGTGAACTTATGGCTCGTGTTGATGCAGTTTACAGACGTGTTGAAATGGCAAAAGGTTTTCGCAAAAACGATGTTATCGGCGATATAATCAAACTTGACAATTTTGAATTGAATTTAAGAAACAGAACGCTTTCAAAAAATGATAAACTTATCGAATTGACGCAAGTTGAATTTCAAATTATTGAGTTCTTTTTCAAAAATCCAAACGCAGCACTTTCAAGAAACGATATTTTGAAACATGTTTGGGGAGCAAATTATTACGGAGATGAAAAAATCGTCGATGTAAATATAAGAAGACTCAGAATGAAGGTAGAAGACAATCCGTCAAGCCCTACAAGGTTAGTTACCATTTGGGGACTCGGATATAAATGGATAACCGAAAGAAAATGATTTTAATTTTGCAGTAAACAGAAAATTAAATGGATTAAAAATTAAAACTATCACGGAGCATTGATTTTAATGGAAATTAAGTATATCACAAATTCAAATCACGATATGTTTGAAAAAGCAATGAATCTTTACAAAAACAGTTTTCCGGAATTTGAGCAGTGAGAATTGTTTTCCCAAAAAAAGATTTTGTCAGACAAAGAATATCACTTTGGTTTGATTTATGATGAAAATGTTTTTTCAGGACTTGTTTTGTATTGGGAAACGGACAAATTTATTTACATTGAGCATCTTTGTATTGTGCCTGAATTAAGAGGAAAAAACTATGGCACAAATGCCTTGTCACTTGTTTGTAAAATGAATAAAACAGTAATTCTTGAAATTGACCCTCCTGTTGATACGGTTTCTGAAAAAAGACTTCATTTTTATAAAAAATGCGGTTTTGTCAAAAACGATTTTAAGCATATTCACCCTCCGTACCACAGAGGAAATTACGGACACAGTCTTGTGATTATGACATATCCGCAGCAGATAACTCAAAATGAGTATGATTGTTTTAATAAATACCTTGAAGAAAAAATTATGAAAAATGCTTTTAACAGTTAATTTTAATGACGATATAACGAATGTATAAAAAATATAAAATCAAGTAGGAGTAGAAATGCAAAAACTTAAACTTAAACTGAAAAAATTGAAAATAGAAGGAATAACACTGAAATGGCTTGTAAATGTTGTCGGTGTTATTGCACTTATATTTATTGCAGTTTTTGTTGCCGCTTGTTTTTCTTTGCGTTCGTATTATTACAGTTCGGTTGAAAATGTTATAAGTGCAGGCGTGTCAAATGTTGCCAATAATTATTTTTCTATTTATGAGCAGTCGGGCTCACCGTTTGCCGCTACTGCAATTAATTTTATTGAAGATTACTCTTATAAAGACAAAACTACCGTTTGGGTTATTGACTCGGACGGCGTTGTCATTTCATCATCATCGGGTTTTAATATAAAAAAACAATCGATGCCTGATTATGAAGAGGCACTCAATTCTAAAAATTCAACTGCAAAATGGACAGGTAAACTTGAGTCCGGCGAAAAAGCGATGGCTGTTACAAGAATTTTGTACGACGAGGACTCAAACCAAATCGGTGCAATAAGAGTAATTGCTTCACTTGAAAAGGTAGATAAACAGATTTCTGCGATTTATTTAATATTGGGAATAATTTTAATAGCGTTTTTTATGATTTTGATAATTTCAAATCTGTATTTCATCAGGTCTATTATCATTCCCGTTCAAAAAATTTCCGAAACAACAAAACTAATTGCAAAGGGAAATTTAAACGCACGAATTGAAAATAAAAGTGAAGACGAAATCGGCGAATTGTGCGACAATATCAACAGTATGGCAGAGGAAATAGCGGCAAGCGATAAAATGAAAAATGACTTCATTTCAACTATTTCTCACGAACTTCGTACCCCGCTTACATCAATAAAAGGATGGGCAGAAACTCTTAAACTTGAAAATGCCGAAACCGAAGACGAACTTACAAAACGAGGTTTGCAGGTAATAGTAAATGAAAGTGCAAGACTTGAGGGATTTGTTGAAGAGTTGCTTGACTTCAGCCGTTTACAAAGCGGAAGAATGAGTTTGCGTCTTCAAAAGTGCGATATAATTGCAGAACTTGACGAAACAATATTTACTTTCATAGAAAGAGCGCACAGAGAAGGAATAGATGTTAAGTACAGTGTTCCCGAAGTGTGTGCACCGGCGAGTGCAGACCCCAACAGATTAAAACAGGTATTTATGAATATTTTGGATAATGCTCTTAAGTATTCACGGGCAGGAAGTCGTATTTTTGTTAAAGGCATAATAACTGACGAAGAAAAAGACATTGCTCCTCAGTGCTTTAAAATTTTATTTGTTGACGAGGGCTGTGGCATTTCAAAAGAAGATTTGCCTCATGTTAAAGAAAAATTCTATAAAGCCAATCTTTCCGTGAGAGGTTCCGGTATAGGTCTTGCAGTTACAAGCGAACTTGTACAGTTGCACGGAGGAAAAATAGATATAGACAGTGTAGAGGGCAGAGGAACAATGGTTACGGTAGTGTTGCCGTTGCTTTCTGAAAATCAGTAAAATAAAAGAAAAAATGAACGGAGATTTTTATGGAAAATAAAAAGGCAAGAAAAACATCGGTGGGCGGTCAGGCACTTATAGAGGGAATAATGATGCAGGGACCGAAAGGTATAGCTACTGCCGTAAGAAAGCCCGATAACGATATTCAAGTTGACTATCATACTTTTAAAAGTTTGAGAAATAAAAATAAGTTTTTTTCATTGCCGATAATTCGAGGCCTGTTTGCGTTTATAGATTCTATGGTTGTAGGATATAAGTGTTTGATGCACAGTGCTGAAGTTTCGGGTATGGAAGACATTGAAGCTGAGGAAATGAGTAAGTTTGAAAAATGGCTTATGGATAAATTAGGCGATAAACTTATGAATTTTATAATGATACTCGGAACGGTGCTTGGTTTTATACTTGCGTTTGCAATTTTCTTTTATCTTCCCGTTCTTGTTTTTAATTTGATAAATAACGCTTGCGACGGTGCGATAACCGTATGGCAGGGAACAATTGAAAGCGTTATGAAAATAGTCATTTTCGTAGCGTATATTGCAGCGGTTTCACAGATGAAAGATATTAAAAGAACTTTTATGTATCACGGAGCGGAACATAAAACAATCGCTTGCTATGAAGCGGGACTTGAACTTACTGTGGAAAATGTCAAAAAGCAAACCCGTTTTCATCCTCGCTGCGGTACATCGTTTATATTTGTAATGCTTATAATAAGCATTTTTATATCGACTCCTCTTGCACTTATTTTCCCGAAAATCGCAGAAATAAGAGTTTTATGGATGTTGCTTAAACTTCTTTTTGTTCCTCTTATTATGGGAATAGGATACGAATTTATAAAATATGCAGGCAGACACGACAATGTTTTTGTAAAAATACTTTCTGCACCGGGCTTATGGATGCAAAGACTTACCACAAAGGAACCGGATGATTCTATGATTGAAGTAGGTATCGCTGCATTTAAGGCTGTAATTACAGATAATCCGGAGGATGATGAAATAAAATGACACTGAAAGAAGCAGTTGCGTACGGAGAACAGTTTTTATCTTATAACGGTGTTGATGAAGCGGATTTTAAAGCACTTTGTCTTGCGTGCCATTGTGCAAGAGTAAAGACATCTCATTTCAGACAAAAACAGGATTTTCCCGTTTCAATGAAAAAGTTCGCCGATTTGTTGTGGCGTGTTAAATCGGGTGAGCCGTTGCAGTATGTTCTCGGAGAGTGGGATTTTTACGATTCAACCTTTAAAGTCGGAAAAGGAGTTTTAATTCCGAGACCTGAAACGGAAGAACTTGTTGAAAAATGTGTACAGATTATTAATACTTTAGACACACCTATAATATATGATTTATGTTCAGGCAGTGGTTGTATTGCCGTTTCAATAGCAAAAAAGGTTAAAAACTCGTTTGTATATGCAGTTGAAAAATACGATGACGCTTTTAAATATTTGCTTGAAAATTCAAATGACTGTGCAAATGTAAAGGCAGTAAAGGGCGATGTTTTAAATCCTGATTTTGATTTGCCGAAAGCCGATTTGATAGTTTCAAATCCTCCATATATAAGAACTGAAGATATTGACGGATTACAACAAGAAGTTTTACAAGAACCTGTTTCGGCTCTTGACGGAGGCAAAGACGGTCTTTCTTTTTACAGAGCAATTTGCGATATATGGAGCAGTCGCTTGAAATCGGGTGGCTTTGTTGCAGTTGAAATAGGCAATGAACAGGCAGATGCGGTTAAGGAAATCTTTTCCGAAAAGTTTGAAAATGTCTGTGTGTTCAAAGACTGTTACAATAATGACAGAATTGTAACGGCAAAAAAACTTGACTAAACACTGTTTTTAATGTAATCTATAATTATATTTAGTAAGGATTGAGCGTATGTTTTCTTTAATGCACTATTTAATGAACGGCGATTATTACAGTGCTGTAATGTTTGTTTTATCAAGCTGTTTTGTAGTTTTCTGCTGTTTGCCTATTCACGAATATGCACACGGCTTAGTCGCATACAAATTGGGCGATGACACTGCAAAACGACAAGGCAGACTTACTCTTAATCCTTTGTCACATCTGAATATTTTGGGAACAATTATGATTTTCCTTTTCGGTATAGGCTATGCAAATCCCGTACCGATAAATCCTTATAAGTTTAAAAAAGGCAAGATGAAAAACGGTATTGCTTTGACTGCACTTGCAGGTCCGCTTTCAAATATTATTATGGCAGGGATAAGCGTTTCGTTTTCATACATTTTTATGTTTATAGGAATAAAAGCAGGAAGTAATATTGTTATAGAAGCAATCATTACATTTTTCTCCTATGCCGCAACTATAAATATTTCGCTTGCCGTTTTTAACCTTTTGCCGATTCCTCCGCTTGACGGCTCGAGAATTATCGGTTGTTTTTTAAGCGATAAAGCATACTATAACTATATGAAGTATGAGAGATATATAATGTACGGCTTAATGGCAGTTTTGCTTTTGGGATTTTTAGACAGACCTATTGCATTTTTGTCAAGACAGTTGTTCAGACTTCTCTGCATAATTCCGGAGTTTATTTTAAATTTGCTTGTATAACTTAATATAAGATGTGAAGTTGATTTTTACAGTCGCAAATAAATTGTTTAAGGTGAAAAATGGAACAATTATCATATAAGACTGAAGTTTTTGAAGGCCCTATGGACTTGTTGCTTCATCTTATTTCTAAACATAAAATCAATATTAACGATATTCCTATTTTTACTCTTGTTGAACAGTACCTTGACTATGTACGCAGTATGCAGGAGCAAGATTTTGAAGTCGCAGGTGAGTTTCTTGAAATGGCGGCAAGACTCATTTACATAAAAACGGTGTCTTTGCTTCCGAAACATGAAGAAGCAGAAGTTTTAAAAAAGGAACTTACAGGCGAACTTATAGAGTACAGAGACGCAAAGTATGTTGCACAAAAACTTTCTGAAAATACCGACGGGTTTAACAGGTTTGTCAGAACACCCGAAGAAAGTTATGTCAACTATGAGTACGAGCGTTTTCACGAGCCGAATGAGATTTTGAACGCATACATAAATGCGGCAGGAAAAGCACAGAGAAAACTTCCTCCTCCGATAGACAGTTTTAAAGTTATCGTTCAAAGAAAGTTTGTAAATGTTCAGTCAAAAGTTGTTTCTGTTTTGAGAAAATTGTCGTTTGGAAAAAAAGTCAGTTTTCTTTCTTTGTTCAAAGACTCTGCTTCAAAGTCCGATATGGTGGCTACTTTTTTGGCAGTGCTTGAACTCATTAAATCTAAAAAAGTCGTTATAGACGGCGAGATGCAAAACCCGTCCGTTGAACTTACGGGAAAGGAGCAACCGTCCGTTGAAGAATGAAAATGTGATTTCTAAAATTGAAGCAATGCTTTTTGCGTCGGGAGAGCCGATAGAAGCCTCCAAACTTGCAGAAGTTTTAGATATAGATATTGAAACTATGACAAAGTTACTCGGGCATTACGGCGCAATGCTTGATGAAAATAACAGAGGTATTTGCCTTGTCAGAATGAACGGCAAGTATCAACTCTGCACAAGAGAAGAGTATCAGGAAGATGTAAGGGCTTTGTTAGAGGTTAAGAAGAATACACCTTTATCGCAGGCAGCGTTTGAAGTGCTTGCAATTGTGGCTTACAATCAGCCTGTAACGAGAGCGTTTATTGAGCAAGTGAGAGGTGTAGATTGCTCGGGTTCAGTTTCAGGTTTGGTACAAAAAGGCTTAATTGAAGAAAAGGGCAGAATGGATTTACCGGGAAGACCGCTTGTTTACGGTACTACCGACAGATTTCTCAGGTGTTTCTCAATGCAGTCGCTTGAAGATTTACCGGAACTGCCTTCCGACGAAGATGTTGAGTCGATAAAAAAGGACAATTCGCAAACAACTATTTTTGATATGGAACAAGCGCAGAAGGTTTCTGAAAGTTAAAAAACCGATTGAGCGATTTAGTTACTGAAAGGGGATATTAAGTGACTGCTTTTTTAATTGTGATGGCCGTTATTGTGGCTGTTTTTGCTTTCATACTTTCAATAAGAGCAACATTTTTTATTACATACGACAACGGGTGGTCAACCCGCATTAAAGTGTTGTTTTTTGAAAAAGACATTAAATTGTCGGAATTGCTCAATTTTGTACTGTTTCCAAAAGAAACAGCCGAAGTTGTTGCTGAAAATAAAAAGTCAAAAAAACAAAAACAGGCAAGTGAAACAAAATCGGATAACCCGTCTGACAAGACAATCGTTTCATCTGTTCCGGACGAAACACAGAATAACGAGTTGGAAAATACTCCGTCGAAAAGCGACGAAAATACTGAAAAATCAAATGAGAAAAATCAAACGCCTGCACAGCAAAAACCGAACTTTATTAAAAATATATACGATAAAGACGGCATTTGCGGTATAATGGGACTTGTAAGTACTTTGTACTATACAGTTGTGTCGGCATTGTCAACTTTAATAAAAGACTTTTATATTTCAAAATTATATGTTAAAATAATTACAGGCGGAAACGATGCCGCTGAAATAGCAAAAACTCACGGCAGAGTTTGTTCCGTTTACTATCCTTTTATAGGTGCAGTAAGAAACGGTATGAAAGTTAAAAATTATGAAGAAGAAATATATGCCGATTTTCTTGCACCATATACAGAAACAGGGCTTGACCTTGTAATAAGTTTAAGTGTGAAAAATTTGCTTGGAATTGTGCTTTCTGCTGGAAAGACATTTCTTGTCAATTTCATAAAAAATAAATAATTATTGAGAGGGAAAAAAGATTATGAAAGAAACTCCGGTAAACAAAATAATGGAAAACACTTTGGAAAAAATGCGTCAGATGGTTGATGTCAGCACTATCATAGGCGAACCTATGGTTACAGGCGACACTACTCTCATTCCCGTGTCAAAAGTTACTTATGGCTTTACATCGGGCGGTACAGACTTGCCTTCAAAGCAAAATGCTGAACTTTTCGGCGGCGGCGGTGGCGGCGGTATCACCATTACACCTGTTGCATTTATTGTTATTCAAAGCGGTAAAGTAAGAATGATGCAGATTAATAATTACACAAGTTCTGCTGACCGTGCAGTATCTATGATTCCTGAACTCATAGATAAACTTTCAGATTTGCTTTCAACAACTAAAGAAGACAAAACTGCTGAAGAAACAACAGAAGAAACAAAATAAGAATTATATTAAAAATCACCCGTACATATTAATATGTGGGTGATTTTTTTTGAAAAAGTTTATATCTGTTTTTTTGTCTTTTGTGTTTGTTATATCTGTTTGTTTTTCTGTAAATGCACAAACTTTTTGCGACAGTGCAAAATCTGCCGTTGTTGTAAATTCGCAAAATGGAGAAATCATTTACGGACACAATCAATTCGATAGGCTTTCAATGGCATCAACAACAAAAATAATGACTTGTCTTATTGCCTGCGAAAGCGATAAACTTTATGAAACAGTCAATATTACAAGTGATATGCTTTTATCGGAGGGAAGCAGTCTCGGACTTAAATCGGGCGATAAAATTACATTGTTTGATTTAGTGTGTGGAATGTTTCTTGCGTCGGGTAACGATGCTGCCGATGCAACGGCAATATTTCTTGGAGAAAGTATTGAAAAGTTTGCCGAAATGATGAATGAAAAAGCAAAACAAATCGGTATGAATTCAACAAATTTTGTTACTCCGTCGGGACTTGATTCTAAAAATCATTATTCGACTGCCTATGATATGGCTTTGCTGACTTCTGTTGCATTGAACAATAAAGTGTTTGCTTCTTTGTGCAGTAAAAAGTGTGCAGATATTTTGATAAGCGGCAAAAAAGTCACGCTTTATAACCACAATAAACTTTTAAGCAGAATTGACGGTTGTAACGGCGTAAAGACAGGGTTTACGAAAAAAAGCGGACGCTGTCTTGTATCGTCGGTAACTAAAAACGGTTTGAGGCTCATCTGTGTAACTCTAAACGATTTTGATGATTGGCATGACCATGAAAAATTGTATGAAATATGTTTTTCTAAATATCAGAATATTTCGCTTTATAATGAGGTTTATGTAGATGTAGTGGGTGGAAATAAAGATAAGTTGAAGGGAATTTCCGATGAAACGATAATGGTTAAAGATAAAAATCTTGTTACCTTTAAGAAGAAAATTTTTCCGTTTATTTATGCTCCTGTAAAAAAAGGGGATGAAATCGGAGAAGTTTTATGTTATTATAACGGTAATCTAATTAAAAAGGTAAAAATAAAAGCAGAGGAATATATTGAATATGTCGAGTAAATTTGAAGTCAGACTGCAAAAATTTATGGCAGACTGCGGAGTTGCTTCAAGAAGAAAAAGTGAAGAACTCATTGAGATGGGAAAAGTAAAGGTCAACGGTCATCCTGCAAAACTCGGAGATAAGGTTGACCCGAAAAAAGATGTTGTAACGGTTCGTGGTAAGCGTATTATGAAAAATGACAACTTTGTCTATATAATGCTTAATAAACCGAGAGGTTATGTTACAACAGTCAGTGACGAACTCGGAAGAAAAACGGTTATGGACTTGGTAAGCGATGTCGGAGAGAGAATTTATCCTGTCGGAAGGCTTGATAAAGACTCTGAAGGTCTTTTGCTTATGACTAATGACGGAAATTTTGCAAATGCTATAACGCACCCTAAACATAAGTACGCCAAAGTGTACAGAGTTACAGTAAGACAAAGCGTTTCAGACGATGCAATTCATCAGCTCAGAAGCGGTGTTCTTATCGACGACAGAAAAACGCTTCCTTGTCAGGTAACATTACTTGTTAAAGGCGACGACAGGTGCGTTTTGGAATTTATTATTTCAGAGGGCAGAAACAGACAAATCAGAAAAATGTGTGAAGCCGTCGGTCTTGATGTTATTCGTTTAAAAAGAATTTCAATAGGTTCCGTAAAACTCGGACATTTGCAGGTAGGTAAGTACAGAGAACTTTCGGAATTTGAAATTAAAAAGTTGTTGAGGTCAACAGATAAAAAATCAGACAGATAGTTGTGTCTTTTGATTAAAAAATTAATAATATAATCTTAAAATATGCATAATAATTTGTACACTAAAAACTATTGTAATTTTAAGTAAAAAGTGTTATTATACTATGCAAGATTGTTATTTTAATAACATTTTCAAGGAGGAACATTAAGTGGCTAATCTTTCGGAAAAAAGCACTGAGGCTTTAGTCAGACTCGAAAAGTTATTTGACGACGCTTCTTTTACTGAAATTGATGCTTTTGCAAAATCATCGGACGGTAAAGTTGAAGTTGTTGCAGGTTTCGGTACTGTAAACGGCAACGCTGTTTATGCTTTCAGTCAAGATATTTCGGTTGACGGCGGTGCTGTCAGCAAAGCACAATGTGCAAAGATTAAAAAAATTTACGACCTTGCCGCTAAAACAGGCTGTCCTGTTGTAGGAATTTATGATTCCAACGGTATGAAGGTTTCAGAGGGAATTGAAGCTCTTGCAGCATACGGCGAGATTTTAAAAGCAAGTACTGCAATTTCAGGTGTTGTACCTCAAATTTCACTCGTAGCAGGCGCTTGTCTCGGTACAAGCACACTTGTTGCTCAAGCGGCAGATATAGTAGTAGCAGTAAAAGACAGCGAATACTATCTCGGAGCACCTTGTGAAATCTCTGCTCAAGACAATTGTGAAAACGGAACTGTTGATATTGTTTGCGACGATTTTGATACTGCTCTCGATGCGGTAAAAGATGTTGTATCGCTTATGCCGTCAAACAATCTTTCTGCACTTCCTGTTTTTGATTTTTCACAAAGTTCTGTAACTTTGGATGAAAATTCAGATGTTAAAGAAATTATAGATTCTGTTGCAGACGCTTCAAGCGTTGTAGAATTAAAAGCAGACTATTCTTCAAAAGTTGTAACTTCACTTGCAACTGTTATGGGCTCAACTGTTGGTTTTGTAGGTTTTACAGGCAAAGAAGTGTGTCCTTGTGCTTGTGAAAAAGCAGCTTCTTTTGTAAGCCTTTGCGATGCATACAGTATTCCTGTTGTAACAGTTGTAGATACAGTAGGCTTTAAAAAAGGCGAAAAATCAGAACACAAAGGTATTGTTAAATCGGCTGCAAAACTTGCTTGTGTGTATGCGGGAGCAACAACACAGAAGATTTCAATAATCACAGGTCAAGCAATCGGTTCGGCATATATCGTTCTTGCCGGCAGAGGTGCAAATGCAGACCTTGTCTATGCTTGGAATTCTTCTGTTATTTCAGCGCTTGAACCTGATTCGGCAGTTGCATTTCTTTATAACGACCGTCTTGCAGACGGCGAAAACCGTGAAGAACTTTTAAAAGAATATATTTCAACAGAGGCTTCGCCTTTGACAGCAGCTGCTTGCGGACAGGTTGACGATGTTTTTGAACCGTCTGAAACACGCTTGAAAATTTGTGCTGCTCTTGATATTCTCAGCGGTAAAAGAGAAACAACAATAGCAAGAAAACATTCTGTTAAATAATTCGGGAGGACATATAAATGAAAAGATATACAATTACAGTTAACGGTATAGCATACGATGTTACAGTAGATGAGTCCGGCAATGCTTCAGCTCCTGTTGCAGCAGCACCTGCACCGGCAGCAACTCCTGCACCGGCAGCAGCTCCTGCTGAATCTGCATCTGCTCAAGCAGGCGGTTCAGAAGGCTCGGTAAAAGTAGAATCTCCTATGCCGGGTACAATCCTTGATATTAAAGTTTCAATAGGACAGGCAGTAGAAAACGGTCAGGTTCTTTGCGTACTTGAGGCTATGAAAATGGAAAACGATATTGTTGCACCTCAGGCAGGCACAGTTGCTTCAATCAATGTTGCAAAAGGCGACAGCGTAGAGGCAGGAACAGTTATTTTAACTTTAAACTAAATTAAGGAGTGTCTATAATGGCTAAAATTGGAATTACCGAAACTGTCTTAAGAGATGCTCATCAGTCTCTCATTGCAACCAGAATGAGAACGGAAGAATTTGTTGATATTCTCGATACTATGGACAAAGTCGGATATCATTCACTTGAATGTTGGGGCGGTGCTACTTTTGACTCATGCCTTCGTTTCCTTGATGAAGACCCATGGGAAAGACTTCGCACCATTCGTAAAAAATGCCCGAACACAAAACTTCAAATGTTGTTCAGAGGTCAAAATATGCTCGGTTATCGTCACTATGCAGACGATGTTGTTGATTATTTTGTAAAAAAATCTATTGACAACGGTATCGACATTATGAGAATTTTTGACGCTCTTAACGATGTCAGAAACCTTGAAACAGCAATCAATGCTGCTAAAAAATATAACGGTCATGTTCAGGCTGCTATTTCTTATACAACAGGACCTGTGTTCGACACACAGTATTATTGCAATTATGCAAAACAACTTGAAAATGCAGGCGCTGATTCTATCTGCATTAAAGATATGGCAGGTCTTCTTACTCCGTACGGAACATACGACCTTGTAAAAGCACTTAAAGAAACTGTTAATATTCCTATTCAACTTCATACTCACTATACAAGCGGACTTGCGTCTATGGTTTTGCTTAAAGGTATTGAAGCAGGTGTAGATGTTATAGATACAGCTATGAGTCCTCTTGCTATGGGTACATCTCATCCGGCAACAGAGTCTATGGTAGCGGCTCTTCAAGGAACCGAGTATGATACAGGTCTTGATATTAAACTTCTTTCAGAAATTCGTAATTTCTTTGTTCCGCTTCGTGAAAAATATATAGAAAGCGGTTTGCTTGATACAAAAATGCTTGGTGTCGATGCAAATACTCTTTTGTATCAGGTACCGGGCGGTATGCTTTCAAACCTTGTTTCTCAACTTAAACAAGCAGGTAAAGCAGACAAACTTGATGAAGTTCTTGCAGAGGTTCCGAGAGTTCGTAAAGATTCGGGCTATCCTCCTCTTGTTACCCCTACATCTCAAATTGTAGGCACACAGGCAGTGTTCAATGTTATTATGGGCGAACGCTATAAAATGGTAACAAAAGAATTTAAAGATATGGTTGCAGGTAAGTACGGTAAAACACCTTGTGAAATCGACGATGATTTCAAGAAGAAAATTGTTGGCGATGATGAAATTATCACTTGCCGTCCTGCCGATTTGCTCAAACCCGAACTCGATACATTTAAAGATGACATCAAAGAGTTCTATGAGCAGGAAGAAGATATACTTTCATACGCTCAATTTGGTCAGGTTGCTGTTAAATTCTTTGAAAAACGCAGAGATAAAAAGTACGGACTTGACGGTAAGCACGACGATATAGAAAGCAAAGTTCATCCTGTTTAAGTTTATTTTAATATTTAATTTAAAGCGATGTTGACAGTAAAATTCGCAGTTTATTCACTGCTTTTGTTGCCAAAACATCGCTTTATTTTTATATGTTTCCAATCTTAATAGAAAAATGTCTATTATTTATATTCCGTTTATTTTTTGTTTATTTTTGTGTTGACATTTTAATATAAAGGTACTATACTTGTAATCGTAATAATTGATTGGGGGACAGTACTTATGAAAGTATTACTCATTGGCGGTACAGGCCTTTTAGGTTCAGCCGCAGCACGCATTTTTATTGATCGTGGACATCAGGTTAAAACTATTGCTCTTCCGCCTCTTCCGGAAGGTGCACCTATTCCTGAAGAAATGGAAATCACATGGGGTAACTTCCTTGAAATTTCCGATGAAGACTTGTTAAAGGCAATGGAAGGTTGCGATGCTTTCGTATTTGCAGCAGGCGTTGACGAAAGAGTTGAATTTCCTGCTCCTGTATATGATGCATACAAGAAATTCAATATCGACCCGCTTGACAGATTTTTATCACTTGCTAAAAAATCAGGCATCAAGCACTGCACGGTTCTTGGCTCATATTTTGCTTGGCTTGCTAAAGCAAGACCTGAAATGGACCTTTGTGCAAAACACCCATACATCAGAAGCCGTATTGAACAGGAAAAAGTTGCTGAGAAGTATGCTGACGACGATATGAGCGTAGCAGTTCTTGAGCTTCCTTACATTTTCGGCACACAACCGGGCAGAAGACCTGTTTGGACAATCCTTATTGAACAACTCGAAAGATTTGAAAAGATGCCGTTCACAATGTATCCTGCAGGCGGTACTGCAATGCTTACAGTTCGTCAGGTTGCTGAGTCAATCGTAGGTGCTACTGAAAAATTAGAAAAAGGTTTCAGAGCATACGGTATTTCTTGCTACAACCTCACATGGCGTCAGTTCCTTAAAATCGTTTATCGTGCTATGGGTGTTCAGGACAGAAAAATTTGCGACGTTCCGAAGTGGACATTTAAAGCATTTGGTTTACATATGAGAAAAGACTATGCAAACCGTAATGTTGACCCCGGTATCGATCCGGTAGGTCTTGCAGACATTATGGGTATGAATTTGTTTATTCCTACCGATGATTGTAAAGAACTTGGTTGTACACCTGACGATATCGAAGCAGCAATCTTTGACTCAATCAAAATTTCTGTAGATGTTGTTAAACACGGTGCAAAACTCCTTGGTATGAAAGGCGAATAATTAAAAATGTCGGCGATGCATAAAGTATTGCCGACTTTTGTTTTTATGATATGAAAAATAATTCTGTTTTGTTTGTTTCCGACCTTGACGGAACTTTAATGAATGACAATCAAATAATTTCAAAATTCACTTGTGATACTATAAATTTTATTGTAAACACAGGTGTGAATTTTGCTTTTGCTACCGCACGGTCAGATTATTCTGCTTTTCCTATTATAAAGAATATTACGACAAATGTTCCTACAATAGTGTATAACGGAGTTTTTATAAAAAATAAGTCAGACGGTACATATTTAAGTAAAACTTTTTTCTCAAACAGCGATATATTTTTTATTTATGATTTGCTGACAAAAAACAATGTTTATCCTTTTGTTTATACTAAAAATGAAAAGGAAGAAAAATTTTATTACTATGAAAATAAAATCAGCGAAGAGCAAAAAGATTTCTTAAATACAAAAGTAGGCGACAGCAGAAAAAGTCCGCTTTTTGACGATGAAAATATTGTGTTTGAAAATATTTTTTATTTTACTTGTATAGATAAAAAAGAAAGATTGGAGCCTATGTATCTTTTGTTGAAAGATATATATACTTGCTATTTTCAAAAGGATATTTATTCAGGCGATTGGTGGCTTGAGATTGCACCGAAGGGTACAAGTAAGGCGGAAGCCGTTAAAAAACTTGCCGATATTTTAGAATGTTCAAAAATCGTTTGTTTTGGCGACGGAATAAATGATATTTCAATGTTTGAAATTGCAGATGAATGCTATGCCGTTGAAAATGCAGACTTGTCTTTAAAAAAATATGCAAATGAAATCATATTGTCGAATAATGATGACGGCGTTGCAAAATGGCTTCTAAAAAATATAGATAACTATAAATAAAAAAGAAAAATAAAAAAAGAGCGTTTAAAAACGCTCTTTTTTATATCCCCGCCCAGCCGTCAGTACTGATAATAACCTGCGTCAAAGCAGGTGGGTATCATCCCGTGTGTTTCTCGCTCCCTTCTTCCGTTTGAACGGGAGGTCTGCAATCTGCACTCGGAGCCTGATTCCCGAAGATAAAAGTGTTGGGTTATTTAAGTTGCTGATTATCGAGAAAGGCAGGGTTTGTTTTATTCATCCATAGGTTCGATTTCGTACAAGTCAGAAAGTTTTTCTTCAAAAATTCTGAATATTCTGTCAAGTTCGTCTTCGTCTTCAATCATACCGAGAAGTTCTTCACCGTCTTCATCGTAAACTTTGAGTATGATAAGTTCGCAGTCGGACTCTACAATATCTTCTGCATTATCATAGTATGGTGTTACTGCGATATATGTGTCATCGTTTTCTTCATATCTGTCAAGCAATTCAAAAAGTATTTCTTCGCCGTCTTCAGATGTTACGCCTATAATTTCAGGCTCATAAAATTCGTTTTCATTATTCATATTATTCACTTCCGTCTGTTTAATATACTATATTTTAACCGAAAATCATCTTTTCGTCAATAATAAAAGTATTAATTGTTAGTTTATATATTGTTTACAAAAAAATCTAAAAAAACTCAAAAAAACTATTGACATTTACGAAATAAATGCTATAATGTAATTGAAGATAAGAGATAGAAAGAAATAAAGAGACGAATGAAGTAGATTCGTAGTTTTTCAAATTATCTTCTATATTAAAAAAGGAGGCGTTTCCGATGGACAAAGCAGAGCCGGTTTACAGAAGCGCTTGCGAAGCTAACTGATAAGAGCGAATTTTTAATCGACAGATGCAAAAACGGAATTTGCAGGCGGGTTATAGATATATTTATCACTTAGTATGCTAACGCAGAATCAGTTGTGGCAGCAAGTGCTAAACACAATTAAATAATATAGTGGCAAAAATCTGCGATATGCCGGCGAAAGCAAAGTATTATTTAAAAGTAGTGAGGATATACCAATGCAAAGGTAAGTTTCGGTTTAACTTGATAAAAATTTAAGTTAAATATTAAATCACATATTTGAGATTGAAAAATAAAAATAAAAAGTAAATGTAAAATAAATTACTGAAATTGAACAATAAAAATAAAGTTCAAAGAAATATGTGATTGAAGCCTATGTAAAAGGTGAGTTTAATATTTAGTGGATTACATTAAATATCAGCATTTGTTATAATTGCAATAAAATTACAATTATTAAATGTGATTGTTAAAATTTATGAAAGGCGGACAGGTCCAATGGGCTGATAAACAGATATTTGAATATTTCTTTATTCAAATCCTTTCTTGACAATCAATTTTAAAAAATATAATTCATTTGATGAAAATGAAAAGTATTCACAAATAATTTTACAGACAATAAAAATAAAATTTGTTGTTACTATTTAAAAACTTAATAAAAACGAAACGGCCTGTGTCAAAAAACACAGGCTTTTGTTTTGCGTTTATGTTATATTTAAATATCATTTATATTTTGTATATTGACAAAGTTTTTTTATAATGATATTATTATAAAAAGTAAAGGCAAAGACCAAGAGGAGTAACTGTACTTTTCTTTCAGAGAGTTGTCGGACGGTGCAAGACAATAAGAAGTAGGCAGTGAAGGTAGCTTGTGAGCTTCCGATATGAAAATTTCAGTAGTTTCGGGCGTATTTCTGCGTTAAAGAATTGAGTGGCGTTTTCGCAATTTGAGTGGTACCACGGAGTTTTACTTTCGTCTCATATTTTGAGTCGGAAGTTTTTTATATTTTAGGAGGAAATTAAATGGCAAAAGATTTGGCAAAGCAGTATGACCCTGCTGAAGTTGAAGACAAAACATATAAATTTTGGCTTGATAACAAATATTTTCATGCAACAGTAAATCCGAACAAAAAACCATATACAATAGTTATCCCACCCCCAAATATTACAGGACAGCTTCATATGGGACATGCACTTGACGAAACATTGCAGGACATTTTAATTCGTTGGAGAAGAATGCAGGGATATGAAGCACTTTGGCTTCCCGGAACTGACCATGCTTCTATTGCAACCGAAGCAAAGATTGTTGAATCAATGAGAAAAGAAGGCATTTCCAAAGAAGACATCGGCAGAGAAAAGTTTCTCGAAAGAGCATGGGATTGGAAAGAACAGTACGGTGGCAGAATTGTGTCGCAGCTTAAAAAACTCGGCTCTTCATGTGATTGGGACAGAGAGAGATTTACTTTGGACGAAGGTTGTTCAAAGGCAGTTAAGCATGTTTTTGTTGATTTGTATAATAAAGGACTCATTTATCGTGGCGAAAGAATGGTAAACTGGTGTCCGCATTGTTTGACTTCCATTTCTGATGCAGAAGTTGAGTATGAGGATCAGGCAGGCCATTTTTGGCACTTGAGGTATCCTTTTAAAGACGGAAGCGGTTACCTTGAACTTGCTACTACAAGACCTGAAACTATTTTAGGCGATACTGCCGTTGCGGTTAATCCAAATGATGAAAGATATAAAGATTTAGTAGGTAAAACTTTGATTTTGCCGATTGTTCATCGTGAAATTCCTGTTGTCGCAGACGACTATGTAGATATCGAGTTCGGTACGGGTGCAGTTAAAATTACACCTGCACATGACCCGAACGACTTTGAAGTAGGTAAAAGACACAATCTTGAAGTTATTGATATTATGACTCCCGACGCACATATAAAAGAGGGTTGGGGTAAATACAGCGGTATGGACCGCAATGAAGCAAGAAAAGCAATAGTTGAAGATTTGGAAGCAGAAGGTGCTTTGATAAAAACAGAAGATTACAGCCACAATGTAGGAACTTGTTACAGATGCGGTTCTTCAATCGAACCTCGAATTTCTATGCAGTGGTTTGTAAATATGGAGCCTCTTGCAAAACCTGCCATTGATGTTGTAAAAGAAGGCAAAGTTAAATTTGTTCCCGAAAGATTTGACAAAACTTATTATCACTGGATGGAAAATATCAAAGACTGGTGTATTTCTCGTCAACTTTGGTGGGGACACCGTATTCCTGCATACTATTGTGAAGATTGCGGAGAATTGATGGTAAGTGAAGAAGATGTTACAACTTGTACAAAGTGCGGCAGTAAAAATGTTCATCAGGACCCTGACACACTTGATACATGGTTCAGTTCTGCACTTTGGCCGTTCTCAACTCTCGGTTATCCCGATAATACTGAAGAATTAAAGTATTTCTATCCTACCAATACTCTTGTAACAGGCTATGATATTATATTCTTCTGGGTTGCAAGAATGATATTTTCTGCTGTTGAACATACGGGAGAAGTTCCGTTTGATACAGTTCTCATTCACGGACTCGTAAGGGATTCACAGGGAAGAAAGATGAGTAAGTCTCTCGGCAATGGTATTGACCCGCTTGAGATTATTGACCAATACGGTGCAGACGCACTCAGATTTACTTTGGCAACCGGTAATGCACCCGGTAACGATATGCGTTTTTCAGACGATAAAGTTAAGGCATCAAGAAATTTTGCAAATAAACTTTGGAACGCGGCAAGATTTGTTTTAATGTATCTTGACGATAACGGTGATTATGCATCACTTCCCAAAGAACTTGCAGTTGAAGATAAATGGATACTTTCAAAGTTCAATAAACTTGCAAAAGAAGTTACTGAAAATCTTGAAAACTTTGAACTCGGAATTGCAGTTGCGAAACTCTACGATTTTATTTGGGATGTATTTTGCGATTGGTATATTGAGATTTCAAAAATAAGACTTCAGTCAGGCGAAGATGCAGATACGGCAAAGGCTGTTTTAGTGTATGTTTTGACAGGCATTCTTAAACTCCTTCATCCGTTTATGCCGTTTATTACAGAAGAAATATATCAGGCAATTCCGCACAGTGAAGAGTCTGTAATGATTTCAAAGTGGCCTGAATATGATGAGTCTTTGAATTTCCCGACAGAAGAAAACGATATGGAAATGATAATGGATGCAATCAGAGCCGTAAGAAACAGAAGAGCAGAAATGAATGTTCCGCCGTCAAAGAAAGCAGCCGTTAAAATTGAAACTTTAAAAACAGATGTTTTTGAAAACGGAAAAGAGTTCTTTAAACGACTTGCATCTGCTTCAGATGTTGAGATTGCTCAAAGTTTTGAAAATGACGATAAGTCGGTAACAATAGTTACAAATGATGCAAAAATTTATATTCCGTTGGGCGACCTTGTAGATTTTGAAGCCGAAAGAAAACGACTTGAAAAAGAACTTGCTCAGTGCGAAGATAAACTTGCATTTATTGAAAAGAAACTTTCAAATCCGGGCTTTGTAAATAAAGCACCTGAAAAAGTAGTTGAGCAAAACAGAAAAGACGCTTCTGTTTTGACTGAAAAAATAGAAATGCTTAAAAATTCTATTGAAAATCTCGGTAAATAGTATGACATACGAACAAGCATTAAATGATATATTGTTCAATTCAAGTCCCGGAATTATTCCGGGACTTTCAAGAATAGAAAAACTGCTTGAAAAATTGGGCAATCCGCAAAATAACTATAAAATCATTCATATTGCAGGTACAAACGGTAAAGGTACAGTCGGAAAAATTATTGCAGATACGCTCACTCAAAACGGGTTTAAAACAGGACTTTTTTCTTCTCCGTTTGTTACAGATTATACCGAGCAAATTCAAATTGACGGAAAAAATATAAGCGAAGAAGATTTTGCGTACTATCTTCCGTTTGTAAAGGGCGAAGGGAGTGAGTTTGAAAGACTCACTGCACTTATGTATTTCTATTTTTCAGAGAAAAAAGTTGACTTTGCCGTTGTTGAATGCGGAATGGGCGGTCTTGAAGACAGTACAAACGCAATCGAAAATACAGAACTTTGTGTCTTGACCTCAATTTCCGTTGACCATACAAATTTCCTCGGAAATACTGTTAAAGAAATTGCAAAGCATAAAGCAGGTATAATCAAAAACAATTCAAAAGTTGTTCTTTATCCAAATAAAAGTGTTGAGCATATTGTAAAAAATGTTTGCACTGAAAAAAATGCAACTCTTTATTGTGTCGAAGAGCAAAACGATTTCAAGAAAAATAATCTTGAAACCGCAAAAACCGCCTTGTCGTTGCTCGGCATAAATAATATTTGCGACTATCCTGCACTTTTTGCAAGACAGGAATGTGTCGGTAAATTTATTATTGATGGTTCTCATAATGAAAGTTCAGCAGCCACTCTTGAAAGTTTTTTGCCTAAAGACGAAAATATAACTGTTGTAATTGCAATGATGAAAGACAAAAACTGTAAAAAATATATAGATACCGTGTTGCCGTATTGTAATAAAATCATTGTAACGCAGTGTGATAATGCAAGATGTATGCCTGCAAAAGATTTATATGATTTAATAAGTGAAAAATTTAATAATGTAAAATGTGTCGAAAATTCAAAAACAGCAATAGAAACAGCCCGAAAAACAGATTGTGACAAAATTCTTGTCTGTGGCTCATTCTATCTGTGCCGTGAAGTCAGAAATTATATTTTGTGAACATAATTCGTCATATTTTTCAGTACCGTCGTGTTATTCTTTGTGCGTAACACGGCGGTATTTTTATTGCTAAATAATATTAAAATATAAATATGGAGGAAGTACGATGAATGTTACTATTGAAAGTGCCGGCGAAACGCTTGCAGTATATTTGTACGGAGAAATAGACCACCATACTGCTGTACCGATAAGACAAAGAGTAGATGATGCAATTACACTTAAAAAGCCGAAACATTTGATACTTGATTTTAAAAATGTCAGTTTTATGGACTCAAGCGGTATCGGTCTTGTCATGGGCAGATACAGAACCTTGCAGAGTTATAACGGACAACTTGAAATAAGAAATGTCTCAAGACAAACTAAAAAAGTAATGGAACTTGCAGGTTTGTCATCAATCGCATCTATAAAGGAGAAAAGCAATGAAGTCAAAAAATGAGATGAAATTAACTGTTGATTCCAAAAGTTCAAATGAGAGTTTTGCCCGAGTAGTTGTGTCGGCTTTCGTTGCACAGTTGGACCCGACTCTTGAAGAATTGTCGGATATTAAGACAGCAGTATCAGAAGCAGTAACAAATTCTATTGTACACGGATATAAAGATACATTCGGAAAAATTTACATAACGGGAAATATTTACGATGACAATACAGTTAAAATTACAATTAAAGATAAAGGATGCGGTATAGACGATTTGAGTCAGGCAATGACTCCTCTTTTCACGACAGGAGAGTCTGACAGAGCAGGACTTGGTTTTACAGTAATGAAAAGTTTTTGCGATAAAATAAAAGTTCGTTCAAAAGTTGCTTCCGGCACAACAGTCACACTTTTTAAGAAAATATCGGGTAAGTCGAAGTGGTAACTGATAAAAGAAACGCTTTTATAGAAAAAAACATAGGTCTTGTTCATTCAATAGCAAGCAGGTTTAAAGGAAAAGGCGTTGAGTATGACGATTTGTTTCAAACGGGTTGTATAGGACTTATTAAAGCCGTTGACAATTTTGATGAAACACTCGGATATAAATTTTCTACCTATGCAGTTCCTGTTATTATGGGAGAGATAAAAAGAATTTTCAGGGATGGCGGTACAGTAAAAGTAAGCCGAAGTCTTAAAGAAAAATCTATGCTTTTGCAGAGGGAAAAGGAAAAATTTGAAAATAAATATATGCGTTCCCCCACTGTCAGTGAAATAGCAGATGTTATGAATTGCTCTAAGGAAGAAATTTGTGAACTTGAAAATATTTTAAGTCCTGTTTTGTCGTTGTCAGGTACGGCAGAAAATGAAAATGAGATAGATGTGCCTTTTGATAATTCTGAAAAAATTTTTGACAGAATAACTCTTAATCAAGTTATTTCCACACTTCCTTTAAAAGAACAGGAAATAGTAAAACTGCGATATTTTGAAGGGCAGACTCAATGCAGTGTTGCAAAAATTTTAGGCATTTCTCAAGTTCAGGTCTCAAGAAAGGAAAAAGAGATATTAAAAAAACTTAAACGAAAGCTGACATAATAGTTAGTATTTTGTGTTTGTTTTGTCGTAGATTTAAAAGCGTACTTTGTGTACGCTTTTTTGTTTGACATAGTTTGTGTTCTGTGTTAAATTATCATTACAATGGTTTGTTAAAAACTGCGATTGTGTTGAAAATGGAGAACGGATATGAAAATAATACTTTTGATTTTGTACTTTTTGCTTTTGCTCAGTGTAATCTTTTTTGAAAGAAAAAATCCGTCAGAAGCAATGGTTTGGGTTTTAATTTTACTGTTTTTGCCATATCTCGGGGCGTGTATCTATCTGATATTCGGCAGTACATTTAGTATCAAGATTACTCGAGAACTGAGAAATGCAAAATTGGTACAGCGATATGAGGGAAAGTTCAATTACAGTAAAAATTTTGTTTATGAAGATATAAACGATTTTGATTTTTCCGATATTCAAAAACAGGTAATTAATTTCAATAAGGCATATAATGACAGTGAATTGACCTGTTATGATGATTATCAAATTTTTACAGACGGAAAAAGTCACTATACAAAACTTTTCAGCGATCTCAAAAACGCAAAAAATACAATACATATCCAATATTATACAATTCATAATGACCAAGTCGGAAATGAGTTTATGAAAATACTCACTCAAAAAGCGAGTGAGGGACTTGAAGTTATTGTAATGTGTGATTTTATTGCAAATGTTTCTTCTCCTAAAAAAATGTTCCGCCCTTTTGTTGAGGCAGGGGGAAGATTTAAAAGAGTTAAACCGTTTTTAACACATTTCAGAAGTCACAGAAAACTTGTTGTTATAGATAATCAGGTTGCATATATCGGTGGAATGAATATCGGAAAACAATATGCAAATATGGCAGAGATTAAAAATCCGTGGCGTGATACACAAATTAGATTAACCGGTCAGTGTTGCGGACTTTTGGAAGTGTCGTATATGGCAGATTGGTTTTGCAATGTTAAAAAAGCACATCTTGAAGACGCTGAAAAGTCTGCCGATAAAGCATTTTCTTACAAATATCCCGTATCAAAGTATCCTTGTCAATTTGTTGTCGGTGGCGTCGATACGGATAAAGAGTCTATAAAAATGTGCTATTTGAGTATGATAAGAAGTGCCAAAAGCCATATCAGAATTCAATCTCCGTATTTTATACCTGATGAATCTACCATAGACGCACTCAAAACTGCTGCTGCTTCAGGCGTTGAGATTGAAATAATAATTCCGGGCATAAAAGCAAGTTTTTTCCTTGACCCTGTTACAAATTATTATTGCGGTCAACTGATGCAATACGGTGCAAAAGTATATAAATATAAAGGTTATATTCACGCTAAAACAATTGTTATTGATAATAAAATTTGTTGTATCGGTTCTGTTAATCTTGATATCAGAAGTTTATTGGTAGATGACGAGATATGCGGTGTGTTTTATGACAAAAAACTCGTAAATGAGTATATAGACATTTTTAATAACGATATAGAAAACACAAAACAATATACTTTGCAAGACTTTAAAACACGAAGTAATAAAGAAAAAATAAGAGAAAACTTTTTCTTGCTGTTTTCTCCAATATTGTAATTATTATAAAAAAAGACAGGTTTTAACCTGTCTTTTTTGTTGTATAAACAAAACCACGCGATAGTCGCGTGGTAGAAAAAAGTTAAACAGTTAAAAACACCTCCGAAAAGAGTATAATGTGAAAGACCTGCCAGTCCAAACAATATACAAAAACGGAGGTAAAAATGGATAAAGAAAATAGTACACATAGTTTAGCACACACAAAATGGAATTGCAAGTATCACATAGTGTTTGCGCCAAAGTATAGAAGAAAAGTATTCTATGAAGATAAGCGTTTGGAGATAAGAGAAATCCTAAGAAAATTATGTGAATGGAAAGGAGTAGAAATCATAGAGGGAGAGGTATGTCCGGATCATATACATATGCTGGTAAGCATCCCGCCAAAAATGAGCGTTTCGGGATTCATGGGATACCTGAAAGGAAAAAGTGCGCTTATGATATTTCAAAAATGGGGAAATATGAAATTCGCATACAGAAATCGCGAATTTTGGTGCAAGGGATATTACGTTGATACCGTGGGGAAAAACACGAAGGCAATAAAAGAATATGTAGCCAATCAGTTAAAGAGGGATAAAGAAAGCGATCAATCGTCAATGTTTGACCCACGGGACCCATTTATGGGTAGTAAGTAACAGTTGCATGGCTGGCAGGCCAATGAACAGCACACTTGTGTGCCGCCAGTAATATTAGGGCTTTGCCCGAAACTGAAAAACCACCCGCTATGCGGGTGGATATTTATTAAATTGTTTAATTGTTTTAATTAGTTTTTAAATCCACTTTAAACCTTTGATACTGAAACCGTAGTTTGCATCAAGTTTGTTTTTTTGGACTATTGCAATTACTGTTTTAACTTTGCAGTTTTTTGCAATAGGTTTTACAGTACCTACTATTTTGTAATAGTTGTTGCCGTCAAGTTGGTATGCTTCCTTAAATGTAACTATATGTGTGTCTTCTTCAACTGCAGGAGATGAAAAGACATCATTTGCTTTAATATAGCTTATAGGTGCACCGCTGTTTGCTGCTGCTTGGTTACAGTTTGCTTTAAAATCTACAACTGTTTGTCCGAAATATTTGAAAAGTTCAAGCACAACAGTACCCGACGGGAAAGTTGCTTCGGTGCTTGACCTGTGCAAAATGCTTACGGCAACATGAGTTGCAAGTTCGGTAGGAATACCGTTTTTGCTTTCGTAGTTGTATTTGTAAATGTTTGGAATGTTAAGTAAAGAACAGATTTTATTTTGGTCGTCTTTTGAAAATTCAACCTTTATACCTTCATCGCTTGTAGGAGGAACAACATTGTTACCCTTATCCGTTGTCAATTCAGGAGAAGTTGTTTCTCCCGAATTACCCTCTGTGTTTTCCGGATTGGTTGTGAAACTTGTAATTTTAATTTCTTTTTTAGTAGGAACGGCATTTTTGGAAATAGTTTCAGGGTCCGGCTCGTTTGCAGCGTTGGAGTTATCTTCGTCGATGATTTCTTCTTCAGCAAAAAGACCTGCCGTTGTGTTTTCTGCTTTTTCTTCTTCTTTTTTAGATGAGCATGCGGCAAAAACACCGCTTATTGCAAGTATTATTGATAAAATAATGACTGCTGATTTTTTCAAGTCTAACACCTCTGAAAAATTGTTTTTTATATGATTAAGCATAGTAATTATATATCGAAATGTTAAAAAAGTAAAGAAAAATGTTGCTCATTTTTGTATAGTTTACTATTAATTCACAAATCTTTACAAAACAATCTGTTTGTGGTATCTTATATTCTAAATCAGAGGTGATATAAGTGAAAATTGCATTGCGTGTTGCGGTAGCAGGTGTAACCTGTGCGCTTAGTTTTGCAATATTGTTTTTTTCGGGATTTGCGTCAGTTTTTTCGTATTTAATGCCTGTTTTTGCAGGTATGATTTTGATAGTCCTTTGCAAAAGCGTTTCTAAAAGTACAGCTTTTCTCGTTTATTTCGTAACTTCAGTATTGACTTTGTTTTTAAGCACTGATAAAGAATGTTCTCTTTTGTATGCTTCGTTTTTCGGATATTATCCTATCATAAAAAGCAGTTTGGAAAAAATAAATTCAAAATTTTTCTCTGTGTTTTCAAAATTGCTTGTATTTAATTTGGCAATAACAGTTGCTGAATTTTTGCTTGTTTATATTTTTGGAATTCCGTTTGAAGAATTTATGGGAGTTTTCGGAATAATTTTGATTTATGTTCTTGCAAATGCATTTTTCTTCATTTACGATAGATTAATAGATTTAGTAACTTTTATATACAATAAAAAATGGAGAAAACGCTTTGAAAGATTATTAAAATAGTAGGTTGGTGTGTCTATGTTTGATGAGATTTTAAGAAAAGATGAGTACGGTAAAAATTTTTACTTTGAAAAAGACGGAAAAATCAAAGTAGTTCCGTATAAAACAGGAAAGTATTCTCAAGACGGTATAGATTTTGTTATAGATGAAAATGTTTTTGGAAGCGTACTTGAAATATCCATAAATATTACTGCAAATACGAAAATAAATTTTGAAAGATTTGGTTTCAGACTCGGAATTGATACATATATGGAAAAATACCCCGAGTGGAATGATAAATATTTTCCAACGGCAATGCGTTGTGAGAAAAATGGATTTTGGTCATGTTTTATTACTCCGAATGGTGAAATGTTTTCGGTTTGTTCGCCGTCGAAAATAGTATCTTGGAAAAACGAGTATAACAAAAGTTTTGCCGATGTCGGTCACAGAATTTATACGAGTTGTGTTGAGTTTTATAATACTTACAGACAACCTCAAAGACATGTAGAAAACAATGTTTTTGAAGTCGGAAAAACTTTGTGCTTTAAATTATATTACAGTAAAATAACAGATGAAAATGAACTTTATGATTTTGTCGAAAAGTATTCGGGCATCCATATTCCTCAAGTGAATAAATTTACTCTTGAAAGCGGAGAAAATTTATTTATTGACGGTAAAAAGTATGATGATGAATTAAATGACGGGTTGAATATCATTAAAAATGAAAATTCTGCTCAATTGTCTGTTTTTGTTAGAAAAGATTGGTTTTATTATTTAAAATGTGCTGCCGAAAAGGCAAGTGCCTGTCAACAAAAACCCGGAAGTCATTGTGAAAGTTATTACGGATATTTTACAATGCTTCAATATGCAAAAATAATTAAAAACGAAGATTATACAAAACAGTTATGTGAACAATTTGATTATTTCTTTAAGACTCTTACAAAGGGAAATCACAGAAAAAAACTGAAAACTAAGGCATATCCTAACAGACTCCAAAATGTGTCAACACTTATTTCAATCCTTGCAGATTTCTATGAACTGACAAGCGATATTAAATATTTGTGCTATGCAGACGATATGGCAAAATGGCTTATGAAACTGCAAATCGAAGACGGAAGTTACAGAAGTCATGGGGTGCATTATACTTGCGTTATTTATCCCGCAAAATCCATGCTTGAGTTGGCGATTGTCGAAAAAACGGCAGGGTTGGAAGAAAAAAGTCAAGTTCATTTTTACAGTGCGTACAGAGCAATAAAAAATCTTTGTGAATTGATGGACAACATCGAAACAGAAGGTCAAATGACATTTGAAGACGGTATGATTTCTTGTGAATGTTTGCAAATAGGTTATCTTGCAACTTTATTGCCGAGTGGTGACGAAAAAACATTATTGACAAATTGTGCGGAAATTTTGATGAAAAAACATCGTTGCCTTGAGCAAAATATTTTGCCTGATTGCCGAATGAGAGGATGTACGCTCAGATTTTGGGAAGCAAGGTACGATTTGAACTTTTTTGCAAATATGCTTAATTGTCCTCACGGTTGGACAAGTTGGAAAAACTATGCATCATATTATTTGTATTTGCTTACGGGTAAGTTTGAGTATCTTGAAGATTTGATGAATACAATGGGTGCCTGTATGCAGTGCGTTGACGAAAACGGCGACTTGAATTGGGGATTTGTATCAGATGCGTGTGTTGTCGGTCAAAGACTCAAAAAAAACTGTACAAAGTCAAATGTGGGATTTGAAAAAGTTGTTGCAGGTGAAGAATATTTGCCTATGATTTCCGATTGGTTTAAACACAGCAATAAAAAATTGCAGTTTCAATATATCAGAAATTTAAGTGTGAAGTATTTTTGGAAAAAGGATTTCGGAGGCAGTTGCGATAACGATGTTAATGAACATTTTAAGTGTCTTTGTGAAACTGTTTTTGGAAAATCTTTTATTCATGAAAAGAATAACGGTCAAACTGAAATGTACAATTGTTTCAGAGTCTCGGAAAACGAGTTTAAAACAAATGATAAGTATGTAAATCAAGTTGTTTATTTTTCAAATTCCGACAAAATGATATTATTCAATGAAAAGAAAATGTCATTAAAAAAAGGTTTAAATACGGTGGAGTTGCAGTATGAAAATTGAACACAAAAAAAGAGATACAGTGATTAATATCATATCTGTCGCAATTCTTATCATTGCAACGCTTGTTTTGTTAATATTTTGGAAAGATATACCCGAAACTGTTGTAACGCATTATGGTTTTAAAGGTCAGGCAGACAGTTACGGCAGTAAAAACAGTTTGTTTTTTTTACCCATAGTTTCTTGGTCAATATGGCTTCTTTTGACTGTTGCAGGAAAATATCCTAAGTTTTGGAATGTGCCGCATCCTAAAAGTGAGAAAGCAGAGAAACTTGTTTACAGAACGATGTTTGATATGTTGATTTGTCTGAAAGTTACAATAGTTTCTTTTACATCTGTCTTGACTTTGTTTTCGGCTTTCAGTAAAGATAAATTGCCGTCTTGGTTGATATGGTTGTTTTTAATACTGCTTTTTGCAGAAATGTTTTTGTTTATACAAAAAGCGTATAAAGAGGCGAAAAAATAAAAAAATCGCACCTGATTTACGGGTGCGATTTTTTGTACTTTTATATATAAATTCTTTCAATTTGAGGATTTACAAAAAGCGGAGAAATGTCAGCTTTTGCAGTATCTCCGACTTTAATGTCTGTATTTGTAATGTCTATCGCAGTGTGCGACAGTCCTATTTCTCCCGCAACGGCAAATTGTTTTCCGTTTACCGTAACGCATATTTTTTGCTTTTTAAGATATTTTTTAGCAGTGCTTAAAACAGTATGAAGATTGTATTCTTCAGTTGACTTTTCTATTCCAAATCCGTCATAGTGACCGAATGGTATAATTGCAAGTTTTGTGGGCTTTTCTGTTTTGAATTTTCCGTTGTAGCCGACAGAATAACCCGAAGGTAAGTTTTTGACATCAACTATTTCAGCTTCAAGCATACCTATTCTGTTAAGTCCGATATTGCTTTTTGTAATGACTCTTCCCGTAAACGCTGAGCCTATTCTGACTGCGTCAAGACATACATCGCTTTTGCAATTTAAAAGGGCGGGAGAGTTTGCGGCGTGCATTGTTCCGACATTTATTCCTTCTTTTTTCAGTTGGTTTACAACATCCTTAAAAATTTCAAGTTGAGCCATTGTTAGTTCAGCATTTGTAAATGCACTTGAAAAATGAGTGTAAATTCCTGTAAAACTGATATTTTCAAGAGAATAAAGAGGAATAATTGAATCTATTTCGGAAGAGAGAAAACCGTATCTGCCCATACCTGTGTCAATTTTAATATGCGCTTTTGTTGTTTTCCCGACGCTTTTTGAAATTTCATTTAGCATATTTGCACTTTCAACAGAACCGACCGTTGCCGTACAATCATACTTTACGATAGTTTCAATTTCATCTTTTAAACAAGTTGAACGCATTACAAGTATATCTTCATCTTTTAGAATTTCTCTTAAAACGGGAATATCCCTGATTTCCGTTACTGCGAAAGTTTTAATTCCGTTTTCTTTGAGTACGGTTGTGAATTCTTTAATTCCCAAACCGTAGCCGTTTCCTTTAACGACGCCGATAATTTGTACTTTTGCCTTTTGTTTCAGTATTTCAATATTTTGAACTAATTTTTCTTTTTCAATAACATATCTGCTCATCAGCGTAATTTACTCCTAAGTTCTGTTGCAATGTTATATGCTTTGTAAACAAACGGATTTATGACATAATCGAATTCTCCGACAAATTCAACCATATATCCGTTAAACCCGTGTTTGAAACGCCACAAACCGTAGTGGGAGTTTTCGGTGTTTTCAATATCTCCGCTTATTCCTCCGAAATCGTAGATACGACATCCGCTTTCCAAGCCCCATTTTATCATTTCCCACTGTAAAAGATAGTTGGGATAAACATTTCTGTTGGAGTTGGAAGAAGCACCGTATTGATATTTCATAACATTTTTGCCCCATCTGATAGCGAGTGTGCCGGCAATAGCCTTGCCTTCATAATATGCCATATACAGACGGCAATCGTCTCCGAGGTTGTCCATAATGGAAGCAAAGTAGGATGCAGGTCTTGTTGAAAAACCGTCTCTTTCGCCTGTTTCACGCATTATCGCCGTGAAATCATCAAGTGCTTCTTTTCCCATAATTTTTACTTCAACGCCTTTTCTTGACGCTTTTCGGATACGGTTTCTGTAATCTGATTTGAACTGAAGCATCAATTCTTCTTCCGTTTTGTTGTCATAGTCAAAGCAATATACAAATTTAGGCTGTACATTTTCAAAGTCAAGGCAACCGGGGTTTAACTCTTTGAAACCTTTGTCAATCAAGTGTTTTTTGTACTCGGTGTGTTCTTTGCTTATTTCAGGGTCAAATTTGATACAGTAACCTTTGTACTCTTTTGCAAGTTGTAAAAGACCGTCAAAGAGTTCATCAAAAGTTTGTGTGTCATCAATATCGCATACAAAACCTCTGCAACAATAAAGCAAAGAAGACTTAATTATGGGAACACTTCGTATAAGCACAGCGGCAGTACCATTGATGTTTCCGTTTTCGTCACGGTCTATGATTGCTTCCCATTTCCATGAAGACTTTACTTTTCCCCATTTTGAAGAATGCATAAAAAGACCTCTCGGATGGTTTTTGATAAATTTTTCGTATTCGTCAAGATTGTTTTTGTTTACTCGTTCAATCATTAATAAATGCCTCATTTGTTAAAATTTATTTTCTTGCTTTATTGTACCACATTACAACGGCTTTAACAAGTTTTCATTTGTTGACTTTTATATAATTTTAATTTATACTATTATCAACAGTTTAAGGGGGTTAATTAATGGTTTCAAAACATTTTTGGGAAAATCCGTCTATTATAAAAATCAATAAAGAAGACGGACATGTTATCGCAATGCCGTTCGACAGTGAGAAAAAAGCACTTTCGGGCGAGCAGTCGGAATACAAAATGACATTGAACGGACAATGGAAGTTTCATTGGCAAAGAGGTCTTGAAAATGAACCTCAAAATTTTTATGCAATAGATTTTGACGACTCTTCATGGGGTGAAATAAGAGTTCCGTCTGTATGGCAGACAGAGGGTTATAGTGTTCCGTATTACTATGCAAGTACATTCCCGAAAGCTATCAGCAGAAGTAAAAGAAAAATTCCTTGCATCAATCACAGTCTTCAGGAAATAGGTATTTACAGAAGAAATTTTGATTTGCCGGAGAATTTTGATAATCGTGAGATTTTCATTCATTTCGGTGCTGCGAAAGCCGCTCTTGAAGTTTATGTTAACGGTGAATTTGTCGGCTATTCTCAAGGCTCAATGACTCCACACGAGTTTGATATTACTGAGTTTGTAAAAAAAGGCGAAAATCAGGTTACGGCAAAAGTTTACAGATACAGCGACGGTACATATCTTGAAGACCAAGATATGTGGTGGCTTTGCGGTATTTACAGAGAAGTGTATATATACAGTGAGCCGAAAAACTGTATCAGAGATTTCTTTTTCAGAACATATCTTGACAACGATTGTGTAAATTCCGATACAAAACTTGATGTATATGTTAAAAATTATGCCGAAACAAACGAAAAGGTTTCTGTAACGGCAGAACTTATTGATAAAAATTCTAAAATAAATCTCGGCGAAGCAACAATTGAAGAAAAAGACGACACGACTGTTTTCAGCTTTAAAAAAGATATTGAAAATCCACGCAAATGGTCGGCAGAAAATCCCGAAACATATACTTTGGTTATCAAACTGAAAAAAGGCAGAACTATATCAAGCGTAAAAACATATACAGTCGGCTTTAAAAAGGTTGAGATTATAGGTGAGAAAATTTACTTTAACGGTAAACCGCTTATGATTTACGGTGTTAACCGTCACGATTTTGACCCTGATCATGCGTGGGCAGTACCTGTTGAAAGATATTCTCAGGATTTGGGAATTATGAAAAGACATAACATTAACGCAGTTCGTACTTCTCATTATCCGGATGACCCTTATTTTTATGAAATGTGCAATAAGTACGGTTTATATGTTATGGACGAGTGTGAAGTTGAAACACACGGCGTAAGAAGAAAAGGCGTACCCGGAAGCAATCCTGTATGGACCGACGCTGTTGTTGACCGTATTGAAAGAATGGTTTTGCGTGACAGAAACAATCCTTGTATCTTTATGTGGTCTTTGGGCAATGAAGCAGGCGACGGCGATAACTATGCCCGTATGAAAGAAGCAGCGCTTAAACTTGACGATACAAGACAGTTCCATTATGAAGGCGATTTTGACCTTACAAAGTCAGATGTAATTTCGAGAATGTATCCGACAGAAGATATTATGGAAAAACTCGGTAAAAAAGAAGAAATTAAAATCAGCCTTTATGACAATATAGCAAACCAACTTGCCGCAGACAGCAAACCGATTAAACCTGAAATGTATAAAGGAAAACCGGTAATACTTTGTGAGTTTGCTCATGCTATGGAAAATTCACTCGGAAATTTCCAAGAATATATTGACGATTTCGACAGATATGACAATATGTGCGGCGGATTTATTTGGGACTTTGTTGACCAAGCACTCAGAAGAAAAGACGAAAACGGCAAAGACTTATGGCTCTATGGTACGGACTTTGAAAAAGACGAGCCTCGTCCTGCAATAGATATTCCCAACACAACTGCTTTGACAGGTTCAAATACATATTTCTGTGCCAACGGTATTATCGGTGCCGACAGAAGCCTTCAGCCGTCTATATACGAAGTTAAAAAAGGCTATCAGTATATTATTACAAGTGATGTCAACCTTGAAAAAGGTGAGTTTGAAGTCAGAAACAAGATGTTGTTTACAGATGTTTCAGACTACAAATGCGTTTGGAAGATAGAAGCAGAGGGTAAAGAAATTCAAATGGGAGAACTTGATATAGAAGTTGCTCCTCTTACGACCAAAAAAATCAAAATTGACTATGATGTTGAAAATTTACCTGAAAAAGAGTGTGTTTTAACTGTTTCTTTCCTTAAAAAAGATGCAGAAATTTGGTGCGACTCTGACTATGAACTTTCATGGAATCAGTTTGTTATCAAAGAAAGAAGCAAGCCGAAATTCAAAAAGTCAAAAGAATTGCTCAATCTTGAAAAAACTGCAAAAGGTGCTGTTGTAAAGGGAAGTGCTTTTTCAGTTGAAATAAAAGACGGCAGAGTAGTTTCATACAAGCATAAGGGCAAAGAAATTCTTGTTCAGCCTATGGAACCAAACTATTTCCGTGCTCTTACGGATAACGATATAGATTTCCTTAACTTTGTTGTTCCGCTTATTAAACTTCATCCTCTTTACAAATGGAGAGTTGCTACAAATTCCGTAAAGATGCTTAAAACAGAAGTTGAACAAACAGGAAACTATGTTGAAATAAGATGTGCTATGTCAGTTCCGTTTATTTCTAAAGTCTTCACAACATATCGTGTATATAACGACGGAAGACTTTATGTAAATCACAGCGGTGTTCCGAATTTTGAAATGCTTCGTTTCGGATATAAAATGGCGTTTGACAAGTCGTTTGACAATGTTAAATGGTACGGCAGAGGTCCGCAGGAAATTTATTGCGACCGTAAGCGAGGTGCAAAAATCGGCGAATATCAGTCAGATGTCAAAGGACTTGAGCATCGTTATATGCGTCCTCAGGAAAACGGTAACAGAACCGATGTCAGAAATGTATCGTTTACCGACGATAACGGTTTCGGCGTGAAATTTACTGCATACTACGATAAAACAATCGATTTCAGCGCCCATAACTATACGACTGATGAACTTGAAAAATTTACTCATGTTCATGAAATTGAGTATAAAGATTTCAACTATGTTACAATAGATATGTGTCAAAGAGGTGTAGGCGGAGATATGCCGGGCTTCTCATGTTTGCGTGAGCCGTACATTATTCACGCAGGCGAAAAACTTTCGTACTGTTTCTTGATGGAAATAGTGGAATAAAATTTTGAAAGGGGATAACATTGAAGAGAATTTTTGCACACATTGGTTTTTCAATGGCAGTTGTACTTATTTTTCTCAATGTTTTTCCCAATATGGCAGGGTATTTTACAGGATTTATTATTGTAATGCTCGTGCTTTCGTTGATTATTAAAAAATACAGGCTTGCACTTGCCGTGCCGATTTCTCTCGGTTCGGCGTTGCTTGCCTGTATTTTGTTTATTTCATTTACTTCTACGGCAGATTATATAGTAAAATCATTAGACGGCAAAACGCTTGTCTGCAATGCATATATTACAGACTTACCTGAAAAATCCAACGATAAATATGTTTATAAGGCGAAAGTTTCAAATATAGAATTTGACGGTGCACCGAAAAATATTGATGTTAAGCTTAAATCGGATAAAATAATTGACGCAGAGGCTTATGATGAAATATTATGTCGAGTGAAATTTAAATCAACCGGTACAAATGCTCTTGATTCATACGGATATTATTCTAAAAATATTTATGTTACCGCAAATGTTGAGGAATATACGAAAACCGGTAAATCAGTTTTTAATTTGAATAAATATATTATAGATTTGCGAAAAGATATTAAAAATTTTTTCGCTGTAAATATGGGAAATGACAGGGGTGCATTGTCGTGCGCACTTTTAATCGGCGATGTAAGTGAAATGTCGGAACGGGCATATTCTTATTTTCGTTCTTCGGGCGTAACGCATTTGATGGCAGTAAGCGGATTAAACACATCAATTTTGGGTGGAATGTTGTATGTGTTTTTGAAAAGACTGCGTGTGAATGAAAAATTAAATGTTTCTGTTGTTCTCCTTGCACTTGTTTCATATTGTGCTTTGAGCGGGTTTACAAAATCGGTCATTCGCTCGTCGATAATGCTTGGTGTAATGCTCGTTGCAGGCGTAGCGAAGAAACAGGCAGATGCTTTAAATTCTCTTGGATTTTCAGTTTTTATAATTTGTTTAAATCCATTTGCGGCGATTGATATAAGTGCCTTGTTATCTTGCAGTGCAACACTTGCTTTGCTTACGGTTGTAAAGCAAGCAACTTCTTATTTACCTGAAAATTTGACATATAAAAATAACCGTAAAATCATTTTGTTTAAAATTTTTATCATTACGGCAGAAAGCGTTATTGTAACTGTCGGAGTAACATTGTTTACATTGCCGATAATGTTGTTGTTTTTTCAAACTGTCAGTTTGTCGTCAATTTTGGCAAATATTGTTCTTGTTCCGCTTGCAAACATAACTATGGTATTGTCGCTTCTTGCATTTTTGCTTAACTTTATTCCTGTTGTTTCCGATATTCTCATTTTTATAACGGATTTGTCAGGAAAAGCAATCATTGAAATTACCGAAGCCTTTGCAGGTGTCAAGTTCAGTACAGTGTCAATATCCGATACTGTATTTTATATTGCAGTAGGGACAATTCTTTTGCTTTTTGCATTTGCATTTTTCTTCAAAAATAAATATTCACTGAAAATTGCTGCAATTATCAGCAGTTTAATTCTTGTTATCTCATCTCTCTCGGTGTTTGTAATGAATGACAGAAGTATATATGTTCGTGTTTCTCCGTCATCGTACGGCAGTTCTTCCGTTGTTATTTGTAATGATGACGAGTATGCCGTTATAGGAACGGGTAAATCAACATACTACGATATTACGGATGTCGCTTCAGGAAAAAATAAAAGGGTTGTTTTGTGGATAATTCCCTCGTATAATAAAAATGAATGTGAAAACGCAGAAAAAATATCTCGTCAGTGTCAAGTGCAAAATATTGTTGTGCCGTATGAAAATGACGCAATAAGTATGAATTTGAAGTGTGAAAATATCATAATAAATAAAAATATCGGTGTTGATTTATGGCACGGAGTTAATGTAAAATATAAACATAACAGTAACAACGACTGGAAAGTAATAATTGAAATATATGGTAAAAGGATTGTTTTTGATAATTCAAAAGAGAACTGCGTTTCTTCGTGCGAACTGTTTGTTTCAAACAACGGAAAAACAACTTGTGAAAACGCAAACTGCATTGTTAAAAAGTCTCCGAATAAAGACAAGTTGAGTATCGAAAACGGATATATGTTTGCTTTTTCTCAAAACAGGCAAACGATTTACAGAAAGGACTTTGAATGGGAAAGATAACTGAGTCTGAATTGAAAAAACAAATATCACAAAAAGAGTTTCAAAATGCTTATTTAATCTATGGGGATGAAACATATTTAAAAGATTACTATGTTTCAAAAATTAAGTCTAAAGTTATTCCTAAAGAAGCGACAGATATTGATTTTAGGTATTTTGAAGGAAAATCTTATTCTTTAGACGATATTTTGAGAAATTGTGAATTGATGCCTATGATGAGCGAATACAGGCTTGTTTTAGTAGGAGATTATCCTTTTTCAAGTACTAATGAAGTAAAAGAACTTTCACAGTATATTTCAGATATGCCTGAAAGTACGATACTTATATTTAAGTACGATACCGTAGAGTTTGATACAAAGAAAAATTCTAAATTTAAAAGTGTAGAAAACGCTTTTACAAAATCAGCGTGCTGTGTTAAACTTGACAGAAAAACAGAGTACGATTTGGTGAAGCTTATTATATCAGGTGCTAAAAAGAGAAAAAAAACAATTTCTCAAAACGATGCTAAATATATGGTTTCGATTGTGGGCTCTGATTTGACAACACTGCTGAATGAACTTGAAAAACTTTGTTTTTTCAGTGAAAATGAAGAAATATCAAAAAAAGATATTGATTCTGTTTGCGTAAAGTCGCTTCAAGCAAGAGTGTATGATATTTCAAAAGCAATTTTGAGAGATGACTACAATTCTGCATATTCAATACTTAATACTTTGTTTGAACAAAGAGAAAAGCCGATAATCATATTGTCTGTTGTATCTTCTTGCTTTGTTGATATGTACAGGGCAAAACTTGCAAAGTCATCGGGAAAAGATTTGACAGAAATTTTTGATGCATACAGATACAGAGGCAGAGAGTTTGCACTCAGAAATGCACTTCGTGATTGCTCAAGACTTTCTTTGGAACAACTCAGAAAATGTGTTGATGTTCTTAACGAAGCGGATATTAAACTTAAATCAACGGCAGTTGACGCAAAGTTTATCATTGAAGAAGCACTTGTTAAACTGCTTGTGGCTGCAAAAGAGGGATAGTATGCTGAAAATTAAAGAAGCAATAATTGTAGAAGGTAAATATGATAAAATTAAACTTTCAAATATTGTTGATACATTGATTATCGAAACAAACGGCTTTGGAATATATAAGGATAAATTAAGACTCAATTTTATAAAAAAAATTGCAAAAGAAAGAGGAATAATCATTTTAACAGACTCTGATGCAAGCGGTTTTCAAATTCGTCATTATATAGAGTCGGCTGTTCCGAAAAGTCAAATCAAAAATATTTATGCACCCGATATTTTCGGAAAAGAAAAGAGAAAAACAAAGTATTCAAAAGAGGGAAAACTCGGAGTAGAGGGTATAGACAGCAAAATTTTGCTTGAAAGACTTAATTCGCTCGGAGTTGAGTGTAAAGACGAAAAACGCCGGTTAATCACGACTGCAACGCTTTTTGAAGACGGACTGTCAGGTTGTGACGGAAGTAAAGAAAAAAGGAAAAAAATTTTAAAACTGCTCGATTTGCCTGAGTTTCTTTCTTCAAATTCTTTTTTGGATGTTTTAAATTCAATGCTTACTTTTGAAGAATATAAAGAAATGATTGAAAAAATAAACGCTTGATTTTTCAGGCGTTTATTTTATTTGCCCGAATATATTGTATAAAAAATCGTTTTTTGAAAGCCTTTTTATACTATCGTTTTGAATATAATTTTTAAAAATATTGACAAAGTCCGTATTTTTTGACGACTGTTTGCAAGAAAAATAAATCATCTCTATAGTGTTTAGTGAAGGTTAAAATATATTTTAACCATTTCTTTCAGGAGGTGATTTTTTGAACACAGAAGTTTCTTTGGGAACGATTTCAAGAACTGTATTTTTGGCTTTGGCACTTGTAAATTCTTTGCTCACGGCTTTCGGAAAAAATCCTTTGCCGTTCAGCGATGAAGAACTTTATGCAGGTGTTTCATCTGTTGTAACCGTGATTGCTTCGCTTTTGGCGTGGTGGAAAAATAACAGTTTTACAAAAGAGGCTCTCAAAGCCGATAAATACTTACTTGAACAAAAACGATAACGCATAAACAAAAATGTCAGTTCTTTTGAACTGACATTTTTGTTATGTTACCATATTTTCATCAAGTGTTGTAAAGTCAATGTTACAGCGGTAATTCCAACCCAACATGACATTCCCATAATGATCGGTTTGCCTCCGCTTTTTACAAGTTTTACAATATCAGTGTTAAATCCTATTGCTGCCATAGCCATAATAATCAAAAATTTAGAAATATCTTTCATCGGTGTGAAAAATTCGCTCGGCACGCCCAATGAAACTGCTATTGTTGTAATAATGCTTGCTCCTATAAAGTAAAGTATGAAAAACGGAAAAACATGTTTTACAGATACTTTTTCGCCGTTTTTTGATTTTTCTTTTTTTGTTCTGAGAAAAGCAAGGAAAAGTGTTATAGGTATTATTGCAAGTGTTCTTGTTAATTTTACGGTAACCGCTTTGTCCAATGTTTGAGTGCCGAGATTATACATACTGTCCCAAGTTGAAGCTGCTGCAGTAACAGAAGATGTGTCATTAACTGCCGTTCCCGCAAAAATTCCAAATGCTTCACCACTTGAAGTCGAAAACCCAAGTGCCGTTCCGAGAGCGGGGAAAATGAGAGCTGCTAATATATTAAACAGAAAAATTACAGAAATAGATTGTGCCACCTCTTCGTCGTCGGCATCTATTACAGGTGCCGTTGCGGCTATTGCAGAGCCACCGCATATAGATGAGCCTACGCCTATAAGTGTTGATATTTTCGTCGGTATGTGTAAAACCTTATGCAAAATAAACGCTATTAATAATGATGTTGTAATTGTACATAAAATAATAGGTAACGATTGCTTGCCTGTTTCCATAACAACTTCCAAATTCATTCCGAAACCTAAAAATATTATTGCATATTGCAAAATCTTTTTAGAAGTGAATTTTATACCGCTTTCAAAAGGTTGTTTGTTTTTTATGATAAGAGCTAAAACCATACCGATTAATATGGCGAATACAGGACCGCCGATAATTGAAAACTTTTTTCCTAAAAAATATGACGGTACAGATATGGCAAGGCACAGAAGCAGACCTTTAAAGTTTTTCTTTATAAATTCCATTGTGTTCTCCTTTATTATAATGATGCATTAATTGCCGCAATCGTTCCCTCTGCAACGGCGAGTGATATTTGTCGAATTTTCTTTTCTCGTATATCTCCTATTGCGTAAACACCGTTGATTTTTGTTTCCATATTTTCATTTGTAGCAATAAAGCCGTTATCAAGTTCAAGTTCATCATATATGTTTGTGTTTGGATTTGTACCTGCATAAACAAAAATACCGCAACCCGAATCGCATATTGTTTCAATAGCGCCTGTTAATTCATCAGATATATCAAGCGATTCTACTTTTTCTACTCCGTAAACAGCGTGAAGTCTTGAATTTAATTTGACTTTTATGTTTTTTGCCGCATTTATTTTGTTCTTAAACTCTGCAATGCAACCTAATGAGTTTTCAAAGTGAATTATTGTAACCTGTTTTGCGTATTTTGACAAAAAAATTGCTTCTTTTGCCGCACCGTCAGAACCGCCTACAACATATACATTTTTTCCTGCGTATTTTTCACAATCTCTTGCGGCGTTCATAAGCATACCTTTGCCTGCCAATTCTTTTTCACCCGATATATTTAATTTGTTAGGTGAAGTGCCGTTTGCGATTATTACTTTTTTTGATTTATATATATTGTCTTTTGTTATAACTTGTTTTGTTTCGTCTTTTAGTTTTGTTTTTATGACTTCTTCGTATATTATTTTAATTCCTGCATTTTTCGCTTGTTCTTTTAAACTTTCTGCAAACATTTGTCCTGTTTCATTTTCTTTTACGCTTGCATAGTGAGTTACAGTGGATACTTTAGCAATCAGTCCTCCGACATTTTCTTTTTCTATTACCAATACTTTTTTGCCTCTGCTTACTGCATAAATTCCTGCACTTATTCCCGCAGGTCCTGCACCTATTATAATTATATCATATATCATATTGACTTCTCCTTTACCGATTTATTGTAATTCAAGTATAAAACTGTTTTGCTATTTTGTAAAATTATAATTATTGATATTATCATAAAAATTTGTTATGATAGATTTACAAAATATTTGTTAAAGGATGTTTTTTATGCTTGATTTCAGAATGGAAACTTTTTTAAAAGTTTGCGAATGTATGAATTTTACCCGTGCTGCCGAAGAATTAAATTTGACTCAGCCTGCCGTTTCACAACATATAAAATATTTAGAACAAAAATATGAAACACCGTTGTTTGTCAGAGATAATAAAAGCATATTGCTCACATCGGCAGGGGAGTTGCTTTGCAGCACTTTGAGAACTATGCGAAATGATGAAAATACTTTAAAAAAGCGTATGCAAAAAAGTATGCAAAATAAACATACTGTTACTTTCGGTGTAACAATGACAGTGGGAGAATATACCGTTGTACCTGCGTTGGCAGATTTTATAAAGAAAAATCCTGAAGTCGAATTCAATGTAAGATACGGCAATACTCAAACACTGTTGTCATATTTGTATGAGGGAAGCATAGATTTTGCAATAGTAGAGGGGTATTTTAAAGCAGAAAACTATTGTATAAGAATTTTGAAAAATGAAAAATATATTGCAGTTGCATCTGCCGAACATAAATTCAGCAGAAATGTCAGTTGTCTTAAAGACCTTGTTGATGAAAGACTTATTGTAAGAGAACACGGTTCAGGCACAAGAGCAGTATTAACAAAAGCGTTGTCTTTAAAAAATATGTCGGTAGGAAATTTTAAAAACATTATAGAAATAGAAAATATCCATACAATTGTTAATCTTTTGTGCCATGACTGCGGAATTTCATTTTTATATAAATCTGCCGTGGAAAATGAAATTAAAAAAGGTATTTTGAAGCAAATTGAATTGAATGATTTTTCTGTTACACACGATTTTACATTTATATGGAACAAAAACAGTTTGTTTTCGGAAGAATATGAAAAGATATTTAATAAAATGAAATATTATATAAACTAAATAAAAACAGGCTGTTGATTTTTTAACAGCCTGTTTTTTATCATTTATTTATTTATTTATTTTATCAATCATTATTCGAGATATTTTATATACATCTCCGCAGCCGAGAGTGATGACTAAATCGCCCTCTTGAGCATTTTTAAGAACATAGTCGGCAACTTGTTCAAAAGTTTCAAACCAAACTGCACCGGGTATTTTTTCAGCTAAATCGCTTGTGTGGATGCCTATGGTGTTAACTTCTCTCGAACCCATAATTTCCGTCAAAACACACTTGTCGGCAATTTGTAAAACTCTTGCAAAATCATCAAGCAAAAGGCTTGTTCTTGTATATGTGAACGGCTGATGCACTGCCCAAACATTTTTGTAACCCATTTTTTTAGCGGCTTTTAAAGTAACTTCAATTTCTTTCGGGTGATGAGCGTAGTCGTCAGCCAAAGTGATGCCGTTATAAACACCTAAAATTTCAAATCGTCTTCCTGCACCGTGAAATTTATTCAATCCCTTGCATATAAGTTCAGGCGAAGCACCGCTTTCATAAGATGCTACAAATGCCGATAAGGCATTTAAAACATTGTGTTCGCCCGGAACGGATAAATCACATTTAATAACAAATTCGCCGTTATGATAAATGTCAAAATCACTGTGAAAACCGTCGGGAGTTTCTATGTTGTCGGCATACCATTCGTTGTTTTTACCAAGCCCGAAAGAAATCATTTTCTTGCCTTTGACTCTTGAAACGGTATCAAGTACATTTTCATCATCGCCGTTGTAAATGATTGTTTTTGTTGTGTTATTTGCAAATTGAGCAAAAGATTTTTTTATGTTTTCAAGATTTTTGAAAAAGTCGAGATGGTCTTCGTCAATGTTTAAAATGACTGTCATATCGGGGTTCATTTTAAGAAATGTGTTGTTGAATTCGCAACTTTCACAAACAAAGTTTTGCGTATGTCCAAATCTGCCGTATGCGTCAATTTCAGGTAATTTGCCACCTATGACTGCACTCGGGTCAAGACCTGCTTCAAGAAGCGCAACCGTAGTCATTGAAGAAGTTGTAGTTTTTCCGTGTGTTCCGCAAATACCTATACAATTTGTGAAGTGGCGGCTGAAAGCACCTAAAAGTTCTGCTCTTTCAAAGCAGGGGAAATTTTCTTTTGCATAGTCAAGTTCTTTATTTCCCGATAAAATTGCATTTGTATATATAACCATATCGGTATCGGTGGAAATGTTTTCTTTTTTTTGTCCCAAAAAACACTTTGCACCCTCTTTTTCAATTCTTCTGAAGGTTTCGGTGTCGTTATTGTCGGAACCGCTTACCGTGTATCCGAGTTTTAAAAGTATTTCGGCAAGCGGACACATTCCCGCTCCGCCGATTCCGATGAAATGTATGTGTTTTGATTGTTTAAGTAATTTATCTATATCCATTAAAAAGGTACTCCTTTGTGGCTTGGCTGTATTTTAAATATTATTTTATACTGCTTTTTTATTATACAACAAAATATAAGAAAAATAAACCCCATTTGGTAACAGCAACAAATTTTTTACATATTATGTTATAGAAACTGATGAGGTGTTTTATATGAAAAAGTTTTTTGTTCCGTTCAAAGATGACAAAAGAATGTTGTATGCTTGTGAAAAGTTGGAGAAAAACGGTTTTGAACAGGTTAAATCTGTTGAAAACTGCGATACGGTAATTTTGCCCGTTCCCACAAAAGAAAAGCATATCAAAAACATAAAAAACAAGTTTGTTTACTGTGCTAAAATTAATGAAAAAATGTTGCGGTCACTCAAGCAAAACGGCAACGAAGTTTATGATTGTTTTAATGACGAAAGTTATGTCCTTAAAAACGCCTTTTTGACTGCTGAGGGCATAGTTGCAATGCTTATTGAAAACAGCGACAGAAGTTTGTTTTCTTCTTCTGTTTTGATAACGGGTTACGGCAGAATTGCAAAGGCAACGGCAAAAGTTTTAAGTTCCTGCGGTGCAGACATAACTATTTGTTCCAGAAGCGAAGTCTCAAAAGCACAAGTCAAATTTGACGGATATAAGCATATATTTTTCAATGAATTAAAAAATAACGGAGATTTTGATTTTATCATAAATACTGTTGATGATTTAGTGTTTTGCTTTGAAGAACTTAAATCAATCAAAAAAGATGCGTTGTTGCTTGATGTTGCTTCTTTTCCGGGAGGAGTTGACGAATTGAGCGCAAAAGCACTGTCCGTCAGTTTGATATACGGCCCTGCACTTCCCTCAAAGTTCAGTGTTAAAACTGCGGGAGAGTTGATAGCCGATGCCATAATTGTTAATGAGGAGTGATTTTTTGAAATTAGGATATGCACTTACAGGCTCTTTTTGTACATTTGAAAAGAGTTTGCAGGTACTTGAAGAAATAGTTAAAAAGAGAATAGATGTCGTACCTATAATGTCTTATAATGCTTATGAAACGGATACAAGGTTCGGCGACGCTATGTATTTCAGAAAAAGGATAATGGATATAACAGGTAAGTCGATAATTCATACCATTGAACAGGCTGAACCTATCGGCCCTAAAAAAATGTTTGATGTTCTTGCAGTAGTTCCGTGTACGGGAAATACTCTTGCAAAACTTTCGGGAGGTATAGCCGATACACCCGTTACTATGGCTGTTAAATCGCATTTGAGAAATTCCCGTCCGGTCGTTATAGGTGTATCTACAAATGATGCTCTCGGCGGTGCCGCAAAAAATATAGGCAATTTGTTAAATTACAAAAATTACTATTTTGTACCTTTTTCGCAAGATGACCACATAAATAAGCCTAACAGTTTGGTCTGTGATTTTTCTAAAGTATATGACGCAGTCGAACTTGCTTATGACGGCTATGAGATTAGTAAAAAAATAAATTGAAAATTATTGAAAAATATGTTGACAAAGGTAAAAATTAATTATTTAATATAATTACTTTGTTTAAATATAAAATAAATAAATAGAGAAATAAACATACGCATTGCGTAAATCGGGTTACAAAAAGGAAGTGCATAATTGGAAAAATTAATTGATTTAAGAAACATCACTTTTAACTACGGTGATGAAAAGGTGCTGGATAATTTAAATTTGTATATCAGAGATAAAGAGTTCATAACGCTGCTGGGTCCTTCGGGTTGCGGAAAAACTACTACACTTCGAATTATTGCAGGGTTCCTAGAGCCCGATGAAGGCGAAGTGGTGTTTGAGGGAAAAGTTATTAATAATGTTCCTCCGCACAAGAGAAAGGTTAACACTATTTTTCAGCGTTATGCTCTTTTTTTGCATATGAATGTGTATGACAATATTGCTTTTGGACCAAAACTTCAAAAGAAGTCAAACGCAGAAATAAAAAAAATTGTTACAGAAATGCTGGAACTTGTAAACTTAAAAGGTTTTGAAAAAAGAAGCATTGACAGTTTGTCGGGCGGTCAGCAACAGCGTGTTGCGATAGCAAGAGCGCTTGCAAACAATCCTCATGTGTTGCTTTTGGACGAGCCTTTGAGCGCTCTTGACCTTAAATTGAGAAAAGATATGCAACGAGAGCTTAAAGATATTCAGCAAAGACTCGGCATTACTTTCATATATGTTACTCACGATCAGGAAGAGGCACTTTCTATGAGTGACACAGTTGTTGTAATGGATAACGGTAAAATTCAGCAGATTGGTACGCCTGAAGATATTTACAACGAGCCTGTCAACGCCTTTGTAGCAGATTTTATCGGCGAGAGCAATATAGTTGACGGCGTTATGCTTGACGATTACCTTGTAAAATTCGGCGGTAAAGTTTTCAAATGCCTTGATAAAGGCTTTGCAAAAAATGAACCTGTTGACGCCGTTATCAGACCTGAAGATATAGATATTGTCGAAGTCGGCGCAGACTCCACTCTTACAGGTACAATAACTTCTGTAACATTTAAAGGTCTTCACTATGAAATACTTGCGGATGTCGGTGGCTTTGTTTGGATGATTCAAACAACTGACTATCACGAAGAGGGAAAGACTGTCGGTATGTATATTGAACCCGATGCAATTCACATAATGAAAAGGAGTGAGTATTCGGGCGAGTTCGGCGACTATTCGAGTTTCAGCGATGAAATGGACCATATTTCAGACGCCCACTATGATTGGGAGGAAGAAAAAGATGTTCTCTAAAAAAAGCAAATATATAGTTTCATCGCCTTTTGCAGTATGGATAGTAGGCTTTATCGTTTTGCCGATTTGCTTCGTTTTGTATTACGCTTTTGTAAATGAAAGCGGAGCGTTCACTTTTGAAAATATAAAAAATGTTTTTACAAACGCATATAGTTTAAAATCAATTTGGCTGACTGTAAAATTGTCTTTTTGCAGTACATTGCTTTGTTTTTTGCTTGCGTATCCACTTGCATTGTTTTTAAATAATTTGAAAACAACAAATAAGGAATTGATAGTGTTTTTTATCATCCTTCCTATGTGGATGAATTTTATGCTTCAAATAATTGCAATCAATGTTTTACTTGAAGATACAGGTGTGCTGAACTTGATTTTGACTAAATTGGGACTTCCGAATTTCAGCATTTTATCAACTCCTCAGGCTATTGTTATAGGTATGGCATACGATTATTTTCCTTTTATGGTTTTGCCTATTTATAATTCAATATCAAGAATTGATAAATCGCTCATAGAAGCGGCTCATGACTTAGGTGCAAGTAAATTTGCCGTTTTGAGAAAAATTATTTTCCCGCTTTCAATACCCGGAATTATCAGCGGTATCACTATGGTCTTTGTACCGTCAATTTCAGACTTTGCAATAGCAGAAATGCTTGGTGGCAGTAAAATTTTGCTTATAGGCAATATTGTGGAAATGAACTTTACAAAAGGCTTTTACAATGCAGGAGCAGCACAGGCACTTGTGCTTATGGCTTTCGTAACTGTAAGTATGATGTTGACGGGAGGAAGTAAAGACGAAAAACTGGGGGTAATGATATGAAAGAAAAAATATCCTCGTTTTTTCAAAAATCGTATATCGGTATTATTTTTGTGATTTTATATTTGCCAGTTGTCGTAATGACGGTGCTTTCGTTCAACTCTTCTCGTTCGTCTTTCAATTTTGAAAGTTTCACTTTTGATAATTACATTGCTCTTTTTCAAAGTGAAGAAATAATGAACGCAGTGGTAAATACAATTTTTATTGCACTCGGTGCCGCTACAATATCAACTGTTTTGGGTACGGTTGCGTGTATAGGTATTTCTGCAATGAATAAAAGAATTAAAGGACTCTATGTCGGTATTACAAATATTCCTATGTTAAATGCAGATATTGTTACCGGTGTTGCTTTTATGTTGCTGTTTATCAGATTTTTCGGCGGACTCAGCAGTATGACTGTTTTAATAGCGCATATAACATTGACTTTACCGTATGTTATTTTGAATGTTTTGCCTAAAATGCATATTAATAACAATACGGCGTATGAAGCAGCACTTGACTTGGGTGCTTCTCATATCAGGGCGTTTTTCAGTGTTGTTTTGCCCGATTTGTTTCCGTCAATTTTGACAAGCTTTTTGATGGCAATTACTATTTCGCTTGATGATTTTACTCTTACTTATTTCACATCAAGTCCTGAAATCAATACTATCTCAACAGAAATTTACACAAACAGGATAAGAGGAATTCAGCCCGAATACTATGCTTTGTCAACGCTTATGTTTGTGTGCGTGCTTATAGTTTTAGTTCTTGCAAACAGAAATAAATTTAAGCAGGCAGACGGAAGAAGAAAGAGGAGGTCAAGATGAAAAAAATACATTTTTTAAAGTCGGTATCTCTCGTTATGGCATTGGTTTTGACAACGGCAATGTTTATGACTTCCTGCACTTCAAAAAAAGCAGAAAATAAACTCTATGTTTTTGCATACGGCGACTATTTTGACCCTGAAATAATGAAAATTTTTGAAGAAGAAACAGGAATAGAAATTGTATATGAGGAATATGCAGCACCTGAAGATATGTATGCAAAGGCGACTTTGGGGGCAAATGAGTATGATGTAATATGCACATCAGACTATATGGTAGAAAAACTTATAAATGAAAATCTCGTTTTACCTATTGACTATTCAAGTGTTCCCAACTTTGAAAACATAGGCGAAACATATAAAAAAATGTCAAGAAGTTTTGACAAAAATTTAGAATACAGTATCCCTCATTTTTGGGGAACGGTAGGTATCTTGTACAATACGGAAAAAGTTTCAAAAGAAGATGTTTCTTCTTGGAATGTTTTGTTTGACGAAAAGTATAAAGGAAAAATTGTAATGCCTAACAGTGAGCGAGATTCAATGTTTGTCGCTTTAAAACTTTTAGGTTACGATTTGAATACAAAAGACAAAAATGAACTTGACAAAGCGTCTGAACTTTTGGTTGAACAAAAACCGCTTGTTCAGTCCTATTTGCTTGATGAAGCTGCAAGAAATAAGGTAAGCAGCGGCAGTGCATATATGTCGGTTATTTACAATGGCGAAGCATATCTTGCTTTTGAGGAAAATGAAAACCTTGCTTTTTCAGTTCCGCAAGAAGGCACAAATATTTGGATGGATTCATGGGTAATTCCAAAAAGTTGTACAAATAAAGAAAATGCAGAAAAGTTTTTAAATTTTATGTGCCGTGAAGATATTGCGACAATGAATTTTGACTATATTTATTACTCAACTCCAAATCAGGCAGTATATGACAGTTTGGATGAAGAAGTAAAGAGTGAAGAAGAAATTTTTCCTTCAGAAGAAATAATAGAAAATTCAGAAGTATTTAACTATCTCGGTACAGAAACAGAAAAATATTATACTGATTTATGGATGAAAATAAAGGCATCATAAACAGTACAAGAATTAAAGGTGATTTTTTAATGATTAAATGCGCAGTGTTTGACCTTGACGGTACGCTTATAAATACTATCGAAGATTTGGGCGACGCAGGAAACTATACACTCAAACAGTTCGGCAAAGATAAAGAGTGGTCATACGACGAGTATAAATATTTTGTAGGAAACGGTAACAGAAAACTTGTGGAGAGAATTTTTGAAGGCAAATTGTCTGAAAAAGAACTTGACAAAGCGTTCGATGTTTTTATGGAATACTATGATAAAAACAAATTAAACAAAACAAAACCGTATGACGGAATTATTGACGCCATAAAAGAAATTAAAGAAAAAGGAATTAAAGTTTGTGTCTGCACAAATAAGGTTCAGGAATCCGCTGTCGGAATACTCGACTGTTTCTTTGGAGAAAACTTTTTCGATGTAATAGTCGGTCAGGTTGACGGCGTGCCTACAAAACCAAATCCGACTATGGCTGTCAAAGCAGTGGAACAGGCCGGCTGTAAAAGGTCAGAGGCACTCTATTTCGGCGATACAAATATAGATATGCAAACGGCAAATAACGCAGGTATTGAGGCTGTCGGAGTAACTTGGGGATTTAGAAAGTTCGATGAACTTTTTAAAGAAAATCCGTCGGTTATTATTGATGAGCCGTCGTACATACCTAAATTGTTTTAATAAATTTCTTTTTTGATGTTGAAAAAATAAAACTAATTAAGATTAAATGAAAAAGCAGTCAAACAACGAACAAGTTTTGACTGCTTTTTTGCAATTATTTATCATCTTTTGAATTATCGGTTTTAAAAATATTTTCTTTTTGAAGTTCCGTTTTCTTATCATCGACGGTGCCTGATGGTATATTTTTGTAAATTCATAAGAAAAGTGATACGGGGAGCTAAATGAAAGGGAATACGCAATTTTATTTATAGGAAGAGAAGGTTCTGTGATTAATTTGTATGCCTTTTTCATTTTTTTGTCTATGATATATTTTTTAGGGGAAATGCCGAGTTCTTTTGAAAATATTTGATGAAGTCTTCTTGAAGAAATATCAAAAAAATCGGAAATTTCATCAACCGAAATTTTAGAATAAATTTTTTGGTCAATGTACGAGCATATTTCATCTATCAATTTTTTGTTGTTGGGAGTTAAATAGTTAATTTCTTCCTGCTCTTTATGAAGAAATATTGCGTAAACATATAGGCTAAATAAAGCGTCTATGTAGTTTTCATTTTGAATTTTGGAAGTGGCGTGGTTAAGCATTTTATTGAATATCAAATTTGAATTGTCGGTGAGCGATGCTTTATATATTTTATTCAGACAAAACTCTTCAGTCGGGTGTTTTAAAACAAAATTTACCCAACGATAGCCCCAAATATTTGATATACTTTTGTATTTTACAATATCGTTGAATTTTAACATTACAAATTTAATTTTTTGAAGTATGATTTTTTTGCCGTTTTCTAAAGTGATTTCGCCTTTTCCGTCAACACAGTGAATGAACGCAGTTATATTTTCAGGATGCTGTGATTTTTCGTCTTACGTGTTAAAGTGCGTGTATGTTTCATCAGCTAAAATATTGAAGATACTGTGTACTTGTGGACTGAAATTCTTAATTTCGTTTTGCCTTTCAATATAAAATGAATTGCTTTGATACATTTTTTTAAACTCCGATTTCCGATTTATATATGTATTATACCGTATTTTGAATTTACTTTCAAATTATTTTATTTATAATCAAAATTATAATATAAAATTTTAAAAGGGGCAAATATGGATTTATATTTATTTGACAGAGTGGATAAAATAATTCATTTTGATGATTTGAGCATTTTAAACGGAAAAGAAAAAATGTCCTCGTGCGAAAAGATTAAGATGTCTTGCAATGAGGCCTATGTTGTTCAGATAGGTGCCGTTTCAAACTGCGGAGAAACAATTAAAGAAATTATTTTCGACTTTGAAAATGACAGTCTTGACGGATTTTGTGTAAATACGGATATTGTTGATAAGTTCGGAAATAAAGGTAAACAAACCGTATATCTGAAAAAAGACAACATTCAACCGTTGTTTTTCGTTGTGCAGGCAAAAGAAAAAATTGTAAAAACAACAAAATGCAGTGTTAAAATAATTACCGATATAGGCGTGAAAGATTTTAAACTCGAGGTTTCTATCACAAATGAACAGGTGGAAAATAACGGATATAACGATTTGTGGCGTCTTTCAAGATTGAAGTGGTTAAATTCGACTTTGTATCAAGACGATACGATTGTAAAACCGTATATTAAACCGTCTTTTTTTACAAACGGCGAAACGGAAACCACAACTTTGGCAGTTCTCGGAAGAAAAATAGAACTCAGCCGTTGCGGTTTGCCGTCGAAGGTTTTTTCATTTTTTGACGAAGCTGTTGAACTTGAAAGCAGTGTTCAAAAAACTCTTTTAAAAAACAGTATAGAGTTTTTAATCGACGGTAAATCTTTGCCGAACGGTAAAGTGATTTCATCTGTTTTCGGCAATAAAATTAAGACTTTGTGCAAGTGTGAAAACGATTTGTATGTTGCAAATGTCAACTCGGTTTTATTCTATGACGGACTTTTGAAATATTCAGTTTCAGTCAATCCTAAAAAAGACTTTACGGCAGATGATGTTCGGCTTAAAATAGATGTAGATAAAAATTCGGCAGATTTTATGCACGGATTGGGCGTTAGAGCGTCTAAAGATGCCGATATTTGTGAGAAGTGGGACAATGACAAACATCACGATTGTTTTTATGTCGGCAGTGTAAATTGCGGTATGCGTGTGAAATTTAAAGCGGAAAATTATATCCGACCGCTCGTAAATATTTTTTATAAAAATTTGCCGATAAATATTCCCACGACAACTTGGGATAATCACGGAAAAGGTACGCTGAATGTTAAAACAAAAAGCGATTGTGTAAGTGTTTTTGCATCAACAGGTAAGTTTTTATTTAAAAAGGGAGAGGAAAGAAAATTTGACTTTGAACTCCATATTACACCTCTTAAACCTATTGATTACAAAAAGGCTTTTTCGGTAAGATACAGTCATAACAATAAATTAAAAAATGAAACAAAAGAAATTGATAACGCCTGTAAAAAAGGTATGACAGATGTAATTTTTCATCAGGGCAATATGATAATGTCGTTTATAAATTATCCGTTTTATGAAACGGACAGACTCAAAAACGCCGTTGATTACGCAAAAGAAAAAAATATCGGAATTAAACTTTACTATACAGAGCGTGAGCATAGCAATCACATGGCTGAAACATTTGTATATAAAGCACTCGGCGATGAAATAATTTTGCGAAAAAAAGGCGTGAGTCATTCTTGGCAAAAAGAAAAACCTCAATGGCTTGTTGAAAATTTCGGAGAAGATATTATACCCGGTTGGTTTGTTAAATATAAAAACGACCACGATATTTCTTTTATAGTGAAACCCGATACACGACTTGACAATTATTATATAGAAGGCTTGAATTGGCTCGTTGAAAATATCGGTATCAAGGGCATATATATTGACGATACATCTTTGGACAGAACTACTCTTGAACGAGCAAGAAAAGTTTTGCAAAAGGTAAACGGTTTGATAGATATGCATATGTGGAATCACGAGGAAAAGAGAGCAGGCGACATCAGTTGTCTTAATCTTTATACAGATATTTTGCCGTTTCTTGACAGTATATGGCTCGGTGAAGGTTTTATATATAAAAACTACTCGCCCGAATATATGCTCAGCGAAGTCAGCGGTATTCCGTACGGCTTGACGGGACAGATGCTTGAGGGCGGCGGAGATTTATATCTCGGTATGATTTATGCTATGAATAACCGTTACGGTTGGGGACATAAAAACGCCGTTCAAATGTACAGAGTATGGGACGAATTTCAAATTGAAAACAGTAAGATGCTCGGCTATTGGCACAGTAAAAATCCTGCTCGTACAGATAATGAAAATGTTTTGACTACAACATATTTAAAAGATAATGAAGCACTTATCGCTATTTATAATTTTTCAAACAAAGCACAAAAATTTACTTTGCATATAGATGAAAAATTACTTGGATTTAGATATAAAAGTGCTGAAAAAATCAATTTTGAAAACAAATTCAAAATAAATACAGATATAACTACTTCAAAGAAGTTGCGAAGAAGACAGGGCTTACTCATAAAGATAAAAAACAGAATTTAAGTTCAAAAAAATAAAAAATAATTTATAAAGGAGATTTTTTATGAAAAAAATATTTGCACTTATCACGGTGTCGGTGCTTGCAGCTGCCGTAATTTTATGCGGTTGTTCAAAAAACACCGGAAAAGAAGACGATGACAGTTGGAAAAATCAAGACTATGACTTATCTTTGCCCGAACTCAACAAAGACGGATGGTATATGGTTTTTGAAGATGACTTTAACGGAACAAAACTGAACGAAAATATCGTTTTCGGAGAAAGATACGAGGGAAGCAAAGAGATTTGGACAACTTCTCCTCATGCTGTCAGATGGCAAAGTGACAAGAAAAGGAAACCCGAACAGGCTTGTTGGTGGTGTCTTGAAATGGTTGAAGTTAAAGATTCAAATGCCATAATTCATTCACGATATGAAAACAATCATAAATGTGACGGCGATTGTCCTAAAGAAGGAAGATTTACTTCAGGCATCGAAACAAGAAAAGTTGTAGGAAACAGCAATGATAATAAGGGTACAAGCGATGAATTGCTTTTTTCTCAGGCTTTCGGATATTTTGAGTGTCGTGTAAAGTTTCCGAATTCTGACGGTATGTGGTCTGCTTTTTGGCTTCAGTCATCAAATCAGCGAAAAGTCGGCAATGAAGGAGAAGACGGTACGGAAATAGATATATATGAAAGTGCTTTCAGAAAAAGCAAAGACTCAAAAATGGGACACGCACTTTTGTGGGACGGATACGGAAAGGATGCCAAAGTTTCCGACTATATCGGAAATCTTGAACAGGATTTGTACGATGGGTATCATACATTTGCTTTGAAGTGGACTCCCGAATACTATGTTTTTTATATTGACGGAAAGCCGACTTGGGCAACAGCAGACGGCAATGTATCAAAAGTTAAAGAGTTTTTAAGACTTACTGTTGAAATTGACGCAGGCGACGGCTATGGACCTCACGGTCAAAAAATCGGCAAATTCAGTCACGACGAAGATGCAGATGATTTTATGATTGACTATGTAAAAGTTTGGCAAAATGAAAACTATGAAAAATTTATAAAAAATGATTCCGAATATACAGAAAATATGGATTTGGGTTGATTTATATGAATAAGTGTTTTAAAATAATTTTATCGGCAATTGCAGCAGTATGTCTTCTTGTTGCAATAGTACCGACATCGGTTTATTTGGTAAGAGGCAACATTTCAAATGAAAAACTTCCTGAGAGTTTTGAAAGTGAACTTGAAAAATCATATTTTCAAAATAATTCAGATATAAGAATAATGTCGTCTAATCTTTTGGTCGGTTATAAAAGTTGGGGAGGAAAACCCGTTAAACCAAGAGCAAAGCAATATGTTTCTTTGATAGAAAAATTCGCACCCGATGTAATTGGCATTCAGGAAATGTGCGACGGTTGGTTTTGTTGTATAAAGCACAATTTGCCGAAAGGTTATAAAATGCTTTATCCTGTATCGACGGGTTCTCTTGTCAGAATGACGGCTATGGTTTATAATTCCGATACATTAAATGTCATTGAAAAAGGAAATTTTACATATTCGGAAAAAGATAATCCTCGTTTAAGAAGGGTCGTTTGGGCTGTTTTTGAAACAAAGAAAGACGGTAAAAGATTTGCTGTTACGAATACCCATTTCAGTTTGCTTCGTGAAGGCGAAGAAGATATGTATATGAATATTATGAATACTCAAAAAGACGAATTGATTTCCTGCGTAAATGATTTGTATGAAAAGTATGAATGTCCCGTATTTTCGGTAGGCGATTTTAATACTATGGAAGATACTCCGAATACAAAACCGATTGATTATCCCGATTTGTATAGCAATATTTTAAATAATTTAAAAGATACAAAAATGCTTTGCAATAATAAAATTGTGGGAAATTTGCAGAATTGGGATTATCCGTCGTATGACCATATTTTTTTAAAAGGGGAAGCAGAAGTTGATGCTTTTGCAGTATTGTCATACGAATATCTTAAAGATATTTCGGACCATTTTCCGATTTTTGCAGATTTCAGTTTGAAATAAGAAAGGAATTGTATATGAAAAAACTTTTGAACGGACAGTGGCTGTTCAGAGAACTAAATAACGTGGAGTTTAAAACGGCGAGTGTTCCCGGATGCAATTTTTTGGATTTGATGCAAAACGGAGACATACCCGACCCGTATATTGCACTCAATGAAAAAGATGTGCAGTGGGTAGGCGAAAAAGATTGGGAGTATAAGAGGACTTTTGAACTTACAAATGAAGATTTGGAGTTCGACGAGATACTTCTGAATTGTAAAATGCTTGATACGGTATGCGATATTTTTATAAATGACTGTTTTGTGTCAAATGCCGATAACTGTTTTGTTGAGCATAGTTTTCCTGTTAAAGAATTTCTCAAGTCAGGACAAAATGAAATAAGAATTGTTTTCTTTTCGGCAGTAAAATATGTTTCACAAAAGTATGAAAAATTGCCGACGCCGAGAAATGCAAACGGTCAAAACGGTATTGTTCACATAAGAAAACCGCAGTATCATTTTGGTTGGGATTGGGGACCTGTTTTGGTTTCCTGCGGAATATCCGATGATATTGAACTTGAGTTTGTAAAATCGGCGAAAATAGATTTTGTGAGCGTCAGCCAGACGCACAGTGAAAAATCGGTAAAAGTCAGCGTCAATACAAATATTAAAAAATATAACTGTGATAAAGAAGTAAAGTGTGAGATTTCTCTCACTCATCCAAACGGAGAAAGTCAAAAAGTTGTCGGAGAAAGTGCCGAGTTTACAGTTGAAAATCCTCAGCTTTGGTGGACATACGAGTTGTCGCAAAAAAAAGAACAACCTTTGTATTCCGTAAAAGTTAAACTGTTTGGCGACGATGACGAACTTGACTTTTCAGAAAAGAAAATCGGTCTGAGAACAATCGAACTTAATCGAGAAAAAGATGAGTACGGAAGGAATTTCCAGTTTGTTCTAAACGGTGTACCGTTGTTCATTAAAGGTTCAAACTATATTCCGCCGGACTGCTTTATTACAAGATTTGACGAAAACAAATTGAACAGTCTTTTGGATGCCGTTCTGTTTTCAAATATGAATATGATAAGAATTTGGGGCGGCGGATATTACGCAAGCGACGAGTTCTATAATGCCTGCGATGAGAGAGGTATTCTCGTGTGGCAGGACTTTCAGTTTGCGTGTCAGGCGTATCCGTTTTTTGAAGATGATTTTTTGGAAAATGTTAAGACAGAAGTCGAAAGCGTTGTGAAAAGAATTTGTCATCATCCGTCTTTAGCATTGTGGAACGGTAACAACGAGATTGAAGATATGCATTCTGGTTGGGCTCATATGAAAAAATATGTTGATTGGACCGAAAAGTTTTTCTATCATATTTTAGAACCTGAAATAAGAAAAATTGATGCGTCAACACCATATACACAAGGCTCTCCTATCGGTATTTCTCACAATAAAGGTGTGTGCAGTGACAATGTGGGAGATACGCATTTGTGGACTGTATGGCACGGACTTCGTCCTATGAATTATTACAGAAAACGATACACTCGTTTTTGCAGTGAGTTTGGTTTTGAAAGTTTGCCCGATATGAAAATGATTGAACAGTTTGCAGAGCCTAAAGACTATTCTTTGTCAAGTCCTGTGTTTAAATCCCATCAAAAGTGTGTAAACGGCAATGAAAAAATGATTTATTATATGGCGTCAAGATTTAATCTTCCGAAGAACTTTGAAGATTATGTATATCTTTCTCAAGTGACTCAGCAGGAGTGCATAGCAGACGCTACTGAACATTGGCGCAGAAATAAAGGCAGATGCAACGGCTCAATGTATTGGCAGTTGAACGATTGCTGGGGTGTTTGTTCTTGGTCGAGCATAGACTATATGGGTAATTATAAGTCTTTGCAGTATTCTGCAAAGGATTTCAATGCTCCGCTTTCGGTTTCGATTGAAGATACTGACGATTATATCAAAATCTTTGCTTTGAATGATTTTAATAAGGCTAAAAATGTTACCGTGCAGTATGAAATATTTGATTTTTCTAAAGGTACTATCGAAAAGTCGGGTAAACTTGTCCGTGTAAATGCCGTTAAAAACAAGAAAGTTTTTGAACTCAGTATGAAGTCGCTGATGAGTAAATATAACAGTAAAAATACAGGTCTTGCAGTCAGTCTTTTCAAAAATGACAAGTTTTTGATGCAAAAGGTATTTTTGTTCAATAAAGAAAAAGATTTGAATTTGCCGAAAGCAAAAATCAATTTTGACTGTTATGCAGAAGACGGTAAAATTTACATTAATTTAAAAAGCGATAAATATGCTCGTTTTGTAAAAATAAACAGTTCAAAATCAACTCTTCCTTTCAGCGACAACTATTTTGATTTGCTGCCTAATCATTCAAAAACAGTCACAATGAATTTAGATGAAAGTATGACTGTCGAGGAACAAATAAAAAGTTTGAGTGTCAGCAGTTTGTGTGATGTTGAAATTGACAAAAATACTGTTAAGACAAAGATGAAACAACTTAAAGTTTTTCTTTCTCCGATAAATATCGGAAATGCAATATATCACGGCAGACAAAGCAGTAATGTTAAAATTGACTGACAAAAAAGCAGGTGTTTTTCACCTGCTTTTTTATGTGAATTTATAGTTTTAAAACACTGTTTTTTTGTTCTAATGAACAGTTTTTCGGCTCGTTGAACATTAATGAATATATATCTGTAAACATACATTCTTTTTCGTAAATATATTTTGCATAGCCGTTTAGGTCTTTTGTGTCTTTGTGTTTTGTTATAATGGGAAGTGATGACTGCTTTTTTATTTTAGTTAAAATTTTTCTTCCGTTTTCATTAAAAGCCAAGATTTTTAAGTACGGAACACTTTGTATATCGTCTTTTGAAATACCTAAAAAAGCTCTTAAAATAATTCTTCTTATTCTTGCGTGAGTGTATCGTTTTGATTTTATTGCCATTATAATATTTTCAATATTTGTGTTCTCGGCAACGGCTTTGACAATTTTGTTTTCAAGCCCTTCATTTACATCGGGAATAAGCGAAAAGTCGCTTTTACTCATAGTACGCAGTTTGTACAGTATTGCATTTTCACAGTTTTTAAGCGTCGCAAAATTTAAGTTGTCTTTATTGTTTTTCTTCAGTTCTTCCCGTATTGCACTTGCACTGTAAAAAATATCGTCGCTGTCGTGGCCTTTACCTATTCTTTTTACGGCAAGAGCAGGTAAGTTGCAGTTTTTAAGGTATTCAATAGCCAAAACATTGTTAGGAGTTGTCAAAATATCTGTTTTTGCGATATTTTGTATTGCTTTAGCGTAAGATACACCGTTTTTCATTTCTTCTGAAATTAATTTTTGCGTTTCCTCTTTCTTTAAAAATTCTGCAATATCTTTGAGTTTTTCAGTATCTGAACACTCGGCACCGAAAGCTATCGAGTCAATAACATTGCTTTTTTTCATCAAATCTGTTGACGCTTTTGCAAATCCTTCAGCTGACTGTACCGCAAAGACGGTAGGTATCTCAATTACAAGATCTGCACCGTTTTCTACGGCAGTTTTTGCTCTTGAATATTTGTCAAAAATTGCGGCGTCGCCTCGTTGCACGAAGTTCCCGCTCATAAAAGCAACTACTCGGGTATCGCTATTTTTTTTAATTTCTTTTATTAAGTGTGCGTGTCCGTCGTGAAAAGGGTTAAATTCGCAAACAACACCTGTTATCATATTTCTGTTTCCTTTTTAATTGCTTTTAATATATATGCTTTTATTATATATGTTGTTTAATATTATAATATAAATTAAATATTTATATTAATTTTATATTTTGCTTGATTTTTAATATATTATATATTATTATAATTGTTGTAGTTATTTATTTCAATATGTTGGAGGTATAAAATTGAAAGTTCTTGTTATCAATGCCGGAAGTTCTTCGTTAAAATATCAGTTGATGGATATGACAGACGAGTCTGTTGTAGCCAAAGGTGTTGTAGAAAGAATAGGCATGGCCGAAACGGCAGGCACTAACAATGTAATTTATAAGCGACCCGGTAAAGATACTGTTACTTTTGACAAAACAGTAAAAGACCATACAGAAGCGTTTTATGAGGTTAAGAAACTTCTTTCCGAAGGCGATACAAAAGTTATCGACTCTTTTGATGAAATCGACGCTATCGGACACAGAGTAGTTCAGGGCGGCGATAAATATACAAAGAGCGTTCTTGTAGATGAAAAAGTACACAAAGATGTTCGTGATTTAGCACCGCTTGCACCTCTTCATGCAGTTGCAAACGCACAGGGATATGAGGCTTGTCTTGCAGTAGTAGGTCCTGATGTTCCGCAGGTTATGGTATTTGATACGGCATTTCACAGCACAATGCCTCCAAAGGCATATATGTACGCTGTACCGTACGAGTACTATGAAAAGTACGCAGTTCGTCGCTACGGTTTTCACGGTACATCACACAAGTTTATCAGCAATCACTGTGCTCACTATATGGGCAAAGATATTAAAGATTTAAAAATCATTACCTGTCATCTCGGCAACGGTTCTTCCGTAACTGCCGTTGAACACGGTAAAGTTGTAGATACTTCAATGGGCTTTACTCCGCTTGACGGATTTATGATGGGTACCCGTTCAGGCGGCGTTGACCCGAGTGTAGTAACTTTCATTATGAAAAAGTTGAACTACACTCCTGATAAGATGGATGAAATTCTCAATAAACATTCAGGTGTTGAAGCAATTTCGGGAATTTCTTCAGACGACAGAGATATTGTTGCAGCACAGGGCGAGGGCGACGAAAGAGCAACACTTGCTCACGAAATGCAGGCATATCAAATTGCAAAATACATCGGTTCATATATCGCAGCAATGAATGGTGTGGATGCCATTGTATTTACAGGCGGTATCGGTGAAAACGGTCATTGGTTAAGGTCAAGAATTTGCTCCTACTTCGGCTATATGGGAGTTAAGATTGACGAAGAAATCAACCGTACAGCCGTAAAAGGCAAAGAAGCTGAACTTACAGACAGCAATTCTTCTGTAAGAGTATTTGTTCTTGCAACAGATGAAGAACGAATGATAGCAAGAGAAACAGTTGAAATAGTTAAAAATTTAAATAAATAATTAAGGAGGGAAAAAGATGCCGGAAATTAAATACGAAATAACAGAGCATATCGGAGTTATTTCCGAAACTGCAAGAGGATGGACAAGAGAAGTTAATTTGATTTCATGGAATGGCAGAGAGCCAAAGATTGACGTTCGTGACTGGTCACCCGATCATTCCAAAATGAGCAAAGGTCTTACTTTTACTAAAGAAGAAATCGTTGAACTTAAAAAACTTGTAGAAAAACTCTAAAATACTTAGGGCAACGAAAGCGTTGCCCTTGTGTTTTTTATATTAAGAGGTGAGAAAATGGAATGGACATCATTGAATGAATTAAGAGAAAAATTTCTTTCTTTTTATGAAAGCAAAGGACATCTTCGTATGCCGAGTTTTTCTTTAATTCCGAATAATGACAACAGTCTTTTATTAATAAATTCGGGTATGGCGCCCATGAAAAAATATTTTACAGGCGAAATTACCCCGCCGAGAAAAAGGGTTACAACCTGCCAAAAATGTATCCGTACTCCCGATATTGAAAGTGTCGGCAAAACCGACAGACACGGAACATATTTTGAAATGCTCGGTAACTTTTCTTTTGGAGATTATTTTAAGCACGAGGCTACTGCTTGGGCTTGGGAATTTTGTACAGAAGTTCTTAAAATGCCGAAAGATAAAATTTGGATTACAATTTATGAAAACGATGACGAGGCTTTTGAAATATGGACAAAAGAAGTCGGAGTTTCTCCCGACCGTATAGTAAGACTCGGTAAAGAAGACAACTTTTGGGAACACGGAAGCGGTCCGTGCGGTCCTTGTTCGGAACTTCATTTTGACCGTGGGGAAAAGTACGGCTGTGGAAAACCCGATTGTGGTCCTGGTTGTGAATGTGACAGATATGTTGAGTTTTGGAACAATGTATTTACACAGTTTGAAAATGACGGAAACGGAAATTACACACCGCTTGAACATCCTAATATCGACACGGGCATGGGACTTGAAAGACTTGCTTGTATCATGCAGGGTGTAGATAACATTTTTGAAGTAGATACAGTTCAAAATATTATGAATGAGATTTGCAATATCTCGGGTGTTAAGTATCATACAGATAAGAAAACAGATGTTTCTTTGCGTGTTATTACTGACCATATTCGTTCATCAACATTTATGATAGGCGACGGTGTAATTCCGTCAAATAACGGCAGAGGCTATGTTTTAAGGCGTCTTATAAGGCGTGCTTGCCGTCACGGAAGAATGCTTGGTATTAAAGAGCCTTTCCTTTATAAAGTATGCGATACGGTCATTAAAGAAAATTTAACCGCTTACGCATATCTTGAAGAGAAAAAGGAAATCATTAAAAAAGTTCTTCTTTCCGAAGAAGAGAGTTTTGATAAAACAATAGATGCAGGTCTTGAACTTTTAAATAAATTTATCAGTGAGACTGACGGTACTGTTTTTTCAGGCGACGATGCTTTTAAATTAAACGACACATACGGTTTTCCTCTTGATTTGACTAAAGATGTTCTTGAAGAAAAAGGTATGACAGTTGACGAAGAGCGTTTTTATGAGTTGCTTGAAAATCAGAAGCAAACGGCAAGAAGTGCGAGAAAAGCATCAGATACAGATGCTTGGAAAGACGGCAGTATTCGTTTAGACTGTTCTGCTACCGAATTTTTAGGTTATAGTGAGAATAAAACGGAGGCAAAGATTGTTGCCATTATTTCAAACGGCGAACTTAAAGATGTGATAGGCGAGGGCGAAAAAGCGTCTTTGATTTTGGATAAAACCGTTTTGTATGCCGAGTCGGGAGGACAAGTAGGCGACAGCGGTGTCATTTCTAACGGTATTGTTGAGTTTGAAGTTGCCGATACTAAAAAGAATGCTCAAGGCGTATTTATGCATAACGGTGTTTCAAACGGTGTTATTTCTGTCGGAGATATTGTTACGGTTTCTTATGATGTTGAAAAGAGAAACAATATTAAGAGAAATCATACGGCTGCACATTTACTTCAAGCAGCACTCAGAAAGGTTCTCGGAACTCATGTTGAGCAGGCAGGTCAACTTGTAAATGAAAATGAAGTACGATTTGACTTTACGCATTTCAACGCTATGACACAGGAAGAGATAGAACAGACAGAAAACTTGGTAAACGAGTTTGTTCTCAGTGCAAAATGTGTTGAAAATAAGGAAATGCCTATTGAGGAAGCTAAAAAACTCGGTGCTATGGCATTGTTCGGCGAAAAATACGGCGACGTTGTCAGAGTTGTTATTGCAGACGATTTTTCTGTTGAATTCTGCGGCGGTACCCATGTTTCAAATTCAGGCGAAATCGGGTTGTTTAAAATTATTTCAGAAACTTCTGTTGCAGCAGGTGTCAGAAGAATTACTGCCATTACAGGCAAAAATGTTTTGAATTATATCAATAAAAATAATAATATTATTTTCGCTGCGTGTGCTTTTGCAAAAGCAGGTTCAGCAGATGAACTTGATGCAAAGATTGAAGCTATGGCAAAAGAGTCAAAATCAAAAGATAAAGAAATCGAAGCACTCAATTCCGAAATAGCAAAAATCAAGAGTGCAGATTTGTTCTCAAAGCCTTTGGAAATTGATGGTTTACAGATTTATACTGCCAAACTTGAAGGTGTAGCACCAAACAGTTTGGGCGAAATGGGCGATAAACTGAAAGAAAAAGGCGACAATGTCGTGGGTGTTATTGCAGGTATAAACGGCGAAAAAGCAAATATCATTGCAGTTTGCGGAAAAACTGCTATTGAAAAAGGCGTTAAAGCGGGCAACCTTGTAAAAGAAATTGCAAAAATTGCCGGCGGTGGCGGTGGGGGTAAACCCGACAGAGCTATGGCAGGTGCAAAAGATATTTCAAAATTAGACGACGCAATCAATGCTGTTGCCGATACTGTTAAATCGTTTATTGGCTGAAAGGTGAAAAATATGTGTGTTTTTTGTGAAATAATCAACGGAAATATTCCGTCTCAGAAAGTATATGAAGATGATATGTGCCTTGCATTTAAAGACCTCAATCCGCAGGCGCCCGTTCATGTTCTTGTTGTTCCGAAAATTCATATTGAAAGTATGAATGAAATAAATGAAGAAAACAGCAAATATGTTTCGCATATATTTGAAAAAGTTCCCCAAATTGCAAAAAGTATGGGTATCGACTCATACAGACTTATTGCAAATTGCGGAAGCGACGCAGGTCAAACCGTAATGCATCTTCATTTTCATATTCTCGGCGGAGTAAAAATGGAAGAAGGTATGTTATAATGGCTGAAACATATACTTTGGAAGTTGCAGGATTAAAGCGTGAACTCAAAATGTTTGAAGTCAGTGAACATCTTGATATTGCTGCATTCATTCTTTTCGGCGATGTTGAATTGTGTGAACACTGTGCCGAAGAACTTCTCAAAATATGTCCGGAGTTTGACTATATCGTTACACCTGAAGCAAAAAGTATTCCTCTTGCTTATGAAATGAGTAAGCAGAGTAAAAAGAAATACATTGTTGCAAGAAAAGGCGTTAAAGTTTATATGGATAATCCCGAAAGCGTTACTGTTCGTTCCATTACCACTCAAAAAGAACAGACACTCTTTTTGGGACATGAGGACGGCGACCTTTTGAAAGGTAAAAGAGTTTTGGTTGTTGACGATGTTATTTCGACAGGCGAAAGTTTAAATGCAGTTTGTCAGTTGCTTGAAAAGTTCGGTGCAAATGTTGTTGCAAAATCGGCTGTTCTTGCCGAGGGAGATGCGGCAGACAGAAAAGATATTGTTTTTCTTCAAAAATTGCCGTTGTTTTTCAAATAATTTAAATTAAATTTAATATTAAATATTATAAATCACCCACATTTGACAATAATAAGTGTGGGTGATTTTTTTATGCATATATACGAGTCGAAAAAAGTTGCTGTTATAGGTACAGGTGCAGTCGGTATGAGTTGTGCATACGCTGTTTTAAATCAAAGTATTTGTGATGAACTCCTGCTTGTAGATATAAATAAGGAGCGTCTGAAAGGAGAAACGGCAGATTTAAATCACGGTTTGCCTTTTTCTCCGTCGGCAATGAAAATAGAGTGCGGAAATTATGAAGACTGTTATGATGCAGATATAGCAGTTATCTGTGCAGGCGTTCCTCAAAAAGACGAAAATCAGACAAGGCGTGAGTTGATTGAAGAAAATGTAAAAGTGTTTGCATCAATAATAGAGCCTGTTGTGAAAAGCGGTTTTTCGGGAATTTTTATAGTTGCAACAAATCCCGTTGATGTTTTGACTTATGTAACTATGAAATTGTCGGGGTTTCCAAAAAACAGAGTATTCGGAAGCGGTACATCGCTTGACAGTGCAAGACTGCGTTTTTTGATGGGAGAATATTTTGAAGTAAATCCAAAAAATATTCACGCCTATGTGATAGGAGAACACGGAGATGGAGAGTTTACTGCTTGGTCAAACGCTATGGTGTCTGTTAAGGCTCTCAAAGAAGTAGTGGCGTCTCAAGGCGAGTTTGTAATGCAGGATATGGAGGATATCGAGTTCAAGGTTAAAAACTCGGCATACGAGATCATAAAGGCTAAAGGTGCCACAAATTATGGTATAGGTATGGTTTTGGCAAGACTTATAAAAGCAGTATTAAACAATGAAAACAGCATTTTTTCTGTCAGCACATTTTTAAACGGAGAGTACGGTAACGAAAATGTATATGTCGGCGTACCTGCCGTTGTAAATGCAAACGGTGTTCGTGAAATATTGGAAATGAAATTGACGGAAAATGAACAAAAGAAGTTTGACAATTCCTGTAAAATCATTAAATCAATGCTTGAAGAATTAAATATATAAAAAAAGCACGGATAACCGTGCTTTTTTTATACTACATAAGCGCCCGAATTGGTACATATTACAGCATTATTTTTGTGCTTTTTAAATCTTATGATATGTTGTTTAGATTCAATATAATCATCAACGCCGTAGTTTATACCGTCAATTTTTTTTACTTTGTTGCTGTCGCAACAAACATAGAAGTCGCCGTCATCGTATGTGATATGTTCGGGGTTTTGGAAAGTGGGGGCATTTTTACCGCCTATTCTTAAATCAACTTTCATATTTTGAGCAGAATATCGTATGATACAGTTTTCATTTTTGCAAACGCACCAAAAATATTTGCCCTCAAGCGCCAAACTGTTTACCGGTTCGTCGTGGTATGTAAAGTTTCCGCTCCAAATCAATTCTCCGTCTCTGTTGAAAATACCTGCTTCTCCGTTAGGGTAAATCATAAGCACTCTTTTGTCATATAAAATTGCTGCGTCGCAAGATACAAAATTGCTTATTTGCTCGCTGATTTTCTTAAATTCAGGCCCGAATTTTTTTAAGAGATAGGCGTTTTTGGTAATTTTTTCGATGCTTTTTGTATCAAAATCATAAACTAAATAGTTGACTTTAAACTTCGCCATATTTTCAATTAACGGCAATTTTTCTACAAAAATGATTGCATGGTCGTTGTAATCAATAATGTCAATTATTTCGTGTTTACTGATTTTCTGCATTATTATTCCTCCGAAAGTTGTTCGCTGTATGCTGTGTTGGTCAGGTAACCGAGAGTCATAAGCGAGTCGCTCAAATGCACATTTTCGACAAGTGCACCGGGATGATTCATAGCAATATCGTAGTCACTGAAGTTCCAAAAACTTTTAATTCCCATATTTACAAGAAGATTTGTTAAATCTTTCATATCATTTGAAGGAATACAAATTACGGCAACCGTAATATTGTTGTCAATGCAGAAATTTTCAAGTTGATTTATATGGCGTACAGGTATGCCTTTAATCATATTTCCGCAAATAGCCTCGTTTTTGTCAAAAATACCTACAAGTTGAAATCCCGAATCTTGACCGAACAGTTTTCCCGCAACAGTTTTGCCGAGATTACCTGCACCAATTAAAATTGTTTTTAATCTTTTGTCAACGCAAAGAATTTTTCCTATTTTAGCATAGAGTTCGGGAACATTGTAGCCGTAACCCTGCTGACCGAAACCGCCGAAACAGTTAAAGTCGTGGCGAATTTGAGAAGCGGTTAAGCCCATTTTTTCCGCCAATTCTTTGGATGAAATTCGTATAATTCCGTTTTCTTTTAAATTGCGAAGAAATCTGTAATATCTGGGGAGTCTTTTAATTACTGAGATTGATATATCATCTTTTCTTTCAAATTCCATGGTTTTCTCCTATTATTTTGCAAGTTCGGTGATTGTTTCCATAACATAATCGCCGAATTCTTTGCAGGTGCAACCTGTATCACGACCCGTAATTTTAAGTTTCTTTTCTTCAAACATACAAATATCAAGAGCTCTTTCAAGTGCGTCTGCCTCTTTTTGATATCCGATATGTGAAAGAAGCATTACGGAAGCACGAAGCATTGAACAAGGGTCTGCGTAGTCGCCTCTGCCTTCTTTAATCATTCTTGGTGCTGAACCGTGGATTGCTTCAAACATAGCATATTTTTTACCTATGTTTGCACTTCCGGCAGTACCTACACCGCCTTGAAATTCTGCTGCTTCGTCAGTAATGATGTCGCCATAAAGGTTTGGAAGTACAAATACTTTGAAGTCTTTTCTTCTGAGCGGGTCGATAAGCTTTGCAGTTGTAATATCAACATACCAATCGTCTGTAACGATTTCAGGGTACTCTTCGCCGATTTTTTGAGCAGTTTTGAGGAATTTACCGTCTGTTGTTTTGATGATATTTGCTTTTGTGATGATTGAAACTTTACCTTTGTTGTTTCTTTTTGCATAGTCGTAAGCAAGACGGGCAATTCTTTCACAGCCCTCCTGAGTTGCAACGGTAAAGTCAACAGCAAGGTCATCTGTAATATTTACGCCGTGTGAACCTACTGCATAACCGCCTTCTGTGTTTTCACGGAAGAATGTCCAGTCAATTCCTTCTTCGGGAACTTTAACAGGTCTCATATTTGCAAAAAGGTCGAGTTCTTTTCTCATAGCAACATTTGCAGACTCAACATTCGGCCATGGGTCTCCGGCTCTCGGTGTAGTTGTAGGGCCTTTGAGAATAACATGACACTGTTTAAGTTCTGCCAAAACATCATCAGGAATTGCTTTGTTGCAAGCGGCACGGTTTTCTATTGTAAGACCGTCAATTTCTTTAAATTGTACTTTGCCTTTTTCAACTTCGTCTTTGAGAAGAAATGCAAGCACTCTCTCACTTTCTTTTGTGATAACGGGACCTATTCCGTCGCCGCCGCAGATACCGATAACGATTGTGTCAAGTGCGTCGTAATCTGTGAAATCTTTATCTTCTTTGATTTTTTTTGCACGAGCAAGTTGAGTTTTCATAAGTCCTCTGAATTTTTCAACTGCTTCTTCAATTGCTAATTCTTCAGGTGTCATATTTATTTCTCCTTATTTGTTAGTTTCTCTTGTATAGTCAAGAAGTCCGCCTGCGAGAAGGATATCTTTTTGGCGCTTCGAGAAGTTTGAAACAAGTTTGTATTCTTCGCCTTTTGTTATGTTTTTAAGTATAACTTCTTCTGAATTTTCAACTTTTTCTTTGATGTTCGGAAGTGAAAGTTCGTCCATTTGGTCTATTTTATCATAATCACTTTCGTCTGCAAATGTGAAAGGAAGAATGCCTGCATTGATAAGGTTTGCAACATGAATTCTTGCAAAACTTTTTGTGATTACTGCTTTTACACCTAAATAAAGAGGTACGAGAGCAGCGTGCTCACGGCTTGAACCTTGACCGTAGTTTGAACCGCCGATGATAAAGCCTTTTCCTTCTTCTTTGCATCTTTCTGAAAATGTTTCGTCACAAACGGCAAAACAGAATTTTGAAAGGTAAGGAATGTTTGAACGGTAGGGAAGTATTTTTGCACCTGCCGGCATAATATGGTCTGTTGTGATATTGTCGCCTACTTTAAGAACTGCTTTTGCAGAAATTTCATCCGGCAAAGGTTCTGTTTTCGGGAATGGTTTAATGTTTGGTCCTCTGAGAACTTCGACATCTTTAGCTTCTTCAACAGATGCAGGAGATTCAATCATATTGTCGTTTACAATGAAATGCTCGGGCATCTCAACTTTAGGAGCGTCTCCGAGTTCTCTCGGGTCTGTGAGATAGCCTGTAAGTGCAGATGCAGCCGCAACTTCGGGAGATACAAGGTAAATTCCTGCGTCTTTTGTTCCGCTTCTGCCTTCAAAGTTTCTGTTGAATGTTCTGAGTGAAACGCCTTTGCTGTTCGGAGACTGTCCCATACCGATACAAGGACCGCATGCAGATTCAAGAATTCTTGCACCTGCGCTTATCATATCGGAAAGAGCACCGTTTAATGCAAGCATATTGAGAACTTGCTTTGAACCGGGAGCAATACAAAGAGAAACGCTCGGACAAACAGTTTTTCCTTTAAGAATAGATGCAACTTTCATCATATCTGTATAAGATGAGTTTGTGCAAGAACCGATTGCAACTTGGTCAACTTTAATTTTGCCTATCTCGTTTGTTGTTTTAACATTGTCAGGCATATGAGGCATTGCAGCCATAGGTTCAAGAGAACAAAGGTCAATATCTATAATTTCGTCGTACTGAGCATCTGCATCAGGTAAAATTTCTGTCCAATCATCTTCTCTGCCTTGTGCTTTCAAAAAGGCAAGAGTGATTTCGTCTGACGGGAAAATAGAAGTTGTGGCACCGAGTTCTGCACCCATATTTGTGATGGTTGCTCTTTCGGGAACTGAAAGAGTTTTAACGCCTTCGCCGCCGTATTCGATGATTTTTCCGACTCCGCCTTTTACGCTCATAATTCTCAATACTTCAAGAATTACATCTTTTGCGGAAACCCAAGGTTTTAAATAACCTTTGAGGTTAATTCTTGTCATTTTAGGCATCGGAATATAGTATGTACCGCCTCCCATTGCAACTGCAACATCAAGACCGCCTGCACCCATTGCAAGCATACAAATACCGCCGCCTGTCGGAGTGTGGCTGTCAGAGCCGATAAGTGTTTTACCCGGAATACCGAAGCGTTCAAGATGAACTTGGTGGCAAATACCGTTTCCAGGACGGCTGAAATAAATGCCGTGTTTTTTTGTAACTGTTTGAATAAATCTGTGGTCGTCAGCGTTTTCAAAACCTGTTTGTAAGGTGTTGTGGTCAATGTAAGCAACAGATTTTTCTGTTTTTACTCTGTCAACTCCCATAGCTTCAAATTCAAGATAAGCCATAGTTCCGGTTGCGTCTTGTGTAAGTGTTTGGTCAATTTTAAGACCTATTTCCGTACCCGAAATCATTTCGCCTTCTACAAGGTGGGCTTTGATTAACTTTTGAGCAAGTGTAAGTCCCATTTTATCATTCCTCCGTTTTAGTTTTTCAAAAGATTAACGAACTTATTTTATAATATTAATAAGTTATTGTCAATAATTTGTCATAATAAATATCAAAATTAATCTAAGATTCAATATATATTAACAATATGTTGAATTACTTTTATATTTGTGATAATATACTTAATATCTATTGTGTTTTGGACATACTATACTTGAACGGAGTGATTTGATGTCTGAAACACAAGAAGAAATGCAGGAGCAAAATTCAAACGAAACAGAAAACGGCTCTATAACCATATCAAAAAACGGCAGATTTATACACTGCCTTACGATAATCGGACAAATTGAAGGACATTTCATTTTGCCGAGTCAAAATAAAACAACTAAATATGAGCATGTAATTCCACAACTTGTTGCAATAGAAGAAAGTAAAGAAATTGACGGACTTCTCATCATCTTAAATACAGTGGGTGGAGATGTTGAGGCTGGACTTGCCATTGCAGAATTGCTTGCGACCATGAAAACTCCGAGTGCGTCACTTGTACTCGGCGGAGGTCATTCAATAGGTGTTCCGCTTGCCGTGTCGTGCGATAAGAGTTTTATAGTTCCGAGTGCCACTATGACTGTTCATCCCGTGAGAATGAACGGACTTGTTTTAGGAGTTCCTCAAACATTGTCGTACTTTGAAAAGATGCAGGACAGGATTGTTAATTTTGTTCAAAGCAATTCTAAAATTTCTGAAGAAGATTTTAGAAGTTTGATGATGAAAACAGGCGAATTGGTTATGGATGTAGGTACGGTTCTTGACGGAGAAAGTGCTGTCAAATGCGGACTTATAGACGAAATAGGCGGCTTGAGCGATGCACTCGATTTCCTTGAAAAACGAATTGCAGAAAGTGGGGAAGACAATGCTTTACACAATAGTTAATGAGTCAGATGTTTTTTATGATTGGTCTTTGGGACACACTTCACAATATAGGTCAAGCAATCCGTACGATTACTTGAGATTTGGTTATTTTATTGACAATGCTCAACTTTTTGGAGGAAAGAACAATGTTGTATTTAAAAGCGATTTTACAGGCAATCGCTCAAGCAATTTGTGAGATATTTCCACTTTCATATAGTGGTTTTTCAGCAATATACAGAGATTTTTCAAATGATTTCAGCGGAAATATAAACGCTCTCACGGGCGTTATACATATAGGTATTGCCGTCGGTATTTTAGTTTCATTTTTTAAAATGTTTTGGACGGAAACGGCGGAATTTGTAAACGGATTCGGCGAATTGTTTAAAAAAGAATTCAGTCTTAAAAACTCAAAAAAATCAAGAATATTTACATACGCTTCTTTAATTTCATTTTCTGTATTTTTAATTCTCATTATCCCTGCCGGCGATTACGGAAATGTCTGCGGTTTTATGAGATATTTTTCATATAACGGTACTGTTTTCGGCGAAGGCGTTGCATTTTTGTTAACGGCAGGTTTGTTATACGGCTTTACAAAAGTTGTTTCTTCAAAAAACAGAAAAGAAAGAGATATTGATTGGGTGTTTGCACTTGTTGCAGGTTTAACGGCGCTTGTCGCAGTTAATACTTCCGGCTTTTCCGTTATTGTTTCTGTTTTGTGTATAGGTACAATGATGGGTGTTTCAAGAAGAGTAGCAGGAAATTATGCTTTTGCACTTGCGTTTCCGATATTTCTCTGCAAAGGAATAGTTGAAATTGTTTCTGCCGATATTGAAGCAGCAGTCATTCCTTCAATAATCGCTGTCGTATTGGCAGCTGCAATTACTTTTGTTGCTTCAAGAGTTTTTATGTGGACGGTCAGAAAAAATTACTTAAATTATTTTATGTGGTACAATTTAGGTATCGGCTCAATAGTTACGGTTGTCGGCGTTGTACAACTGTTCATCAGATAAAAAAAGAGGTATAAAATTATGGCAAACAGCAGCAGAAATGCCGCAAACAGTAAGAAAAAAACTACGACAAAATCTAACGGTAAAAAACCTGTCGGAAAAAAATCAAAAGCAAAACCGCAGGCAGTTGAAAATTATAAATCTGCAGCTTCGGTCGAAATGAACAGAGTGGCGTGTATAGTTTTATTTGCTCTGTCAGTTCTTGCATTTTTTGTGGCAGTTATAAAAGGCGATGGGGCGTGGCATTTTGTTCACAATGTCTATCTCGGAATTTTCGGTTATTTTGGGGCAATAATTTTTCCCGTCATTACAATTATCCTTAATATTATAAGTGCAGTAAAGCAACCGCAGACAAGTGTTTTTATTGTTAAGACTGTTGAATCTGTATTTATGGTTGTATTGCTCTGTTCTTTTATACATATTGTAACTTTTGACGGCGGTGTTTCTTATGGTGAAGCACTTAAAGACGCATATTATTCAGCACCCGAAACTTTCAACGGCGGTTGGACGGGAGCATTGACGGGCGGTCTTTTGCTCACTTGCGGAAAAGCACCTGCAATTATTATCAGCCTTGTGCTTATATTCATAGATTTTATGTTGTTAAGCGGTATTACTCTTATTGAATTTTTTAAGGGTATAGGTAAACCCGCTGTTAAGACAAAAGAAAAAATTACACCCGTAATTGAAGAAAAAGTTGCAGAAAGACGAAGAAAAAAGTTCAATATTGATGTTGAACTTGATGAAAATCCTCCTCAAACAGATGAAGAAAAGCCTGTAAAAAAAGCAAATAAAAAAGTTGTGGGAGATATTAATGATAACGGTATCAGTCAAGATTTGATTGATGAAATAAATAACAGTGCCGATAAACACAGAAAGGAAAGACTTTCAAAAGAAAACAGTAAGCAGAAAACTGCCGAAAAAAGTATCGACGATATTGTCAGTGCTGCTGCCGTTGTCGGAAAAATTACTGAAGAAGAAAAGTTAAAAGTTCCGAAAGAGGCTATGAGCAAAACTGTCGAAGACTATGTTTTCCCGAGTGTAGATTTGCTTTCAACGGCAAAACCTGCCGATACAAAAGATATCAGCGGAGAATTGAAGGATAATGCCGAGAAGTTAATTGACGCTCTCCATTCCTTTAATGTTGATGCAAAGATTACAGATATTTCAAGAGGCCCTACCGTTACACGATATGAATTAAAACCTGCTCCGGGTATAAGAATATCAAAAATCACAAATTTGACAGATGATATAGCGCTTAATTTAGCTGCTGCTTCCATCAGAATTGAGGCACCCATTCCGGGCAAAGCGGCAGTCGGTATCGAAGTACCGAATAAAGTTAAAAATATAGTTACAATGCGTGAATTGATAGATACATACGAGTTTGATAAGCAAAAAAGCAAACTGACGGCAGGATTGGGTAAAGATATAGCAGGTAATTGTATTTATGCCGATATGGCAAAAATGCCTCACTTGTTAATCGCAGGTACAACAGGCTCGGGTAAATCTGTATGTATGAACTCAATCATCGTTTCAATGCTTTATAAAGCAAGCCCCGATGAAGTTAAATTTTTAATGATTGACCCTAAAAAAGTTGAGTTTTCAAAATACAGTGGTATTCCGCATTTGCTTGTACCCGTTGTTACAGATGCAAGAAAAGCCGCAGGTGCACTCGGTTGGGCAGTTTCGGAGATGCTTCAGCGTTATCAGAAGTTTTCCGATACAGGCGTAAGAGACATCGGCGGATACAATAAGTATGTTAAAAATCATCCTGAAATGGAGCCGATGCCGAAAATTGTAATATTTATAGACGAACTTGCAGACTTGATGATGGCTGCTCCGAAAGAAGTCGAAGACTCAATATGCCGTCTTGCTCAAATGGCTCGTGCCGCAGGAATGCATTTGATTATTGCAACTCAAAGACCGTCGGTTGATGTTATTACAGGTCTTATCAAAGCAAATATTTCATCCCGTATTGCACTTGCCGTAAGTTCTCAAATTGACTCAAGAACAATACTTGACTCGGCGGGTGCGGAAAAACTTCTCGGACACGGCGATATGTTGTTCAATCCCGTCGGTGCAAGCAAACCTCTTCGTGTTCAAGGTTGTTATATAAGTGATGAAGAGGTAGAGTCGCTTTGTGATTTTATTAAAAATCAAGGCGAAAGTGAGTACAGTGACGAAATTCAAAAAGAAATCGAGAAAAATGCCGTTGCAGAGAAAAAATCATCACCGTTTATTGACGATGTTGACCCGTCTGAAAAACTTGACGATTTGTTTGAAAAAGCAGTTGATTTGGTTTTGGAAAACGGTACTGCTTCAACAAGTTTCTTGCAAAGAAAATTGGGAGTAGGCTATGCAAGAGGTGCAAAAATTATAGACCAGCTTGAAGATAAAGGTATCATAGGTCAGAGTGAAGGCTCAAAGGGAAGAAAGATACTCATAAATCGTCAGCAATGGCTTGAAATGCAGGCATATTCAACGAATGCCGTATCAGAGCAAGTTACAATAGAAGAAAATAATGAATTCGGAGAAACAAGTGTTGAAGAATAATTTTTTACCCGTAACTCAAAAAGAAGTTGAAGAACGAGGATGGGACTATATAGATTTTGTCTATGTGTGCGGTGATGCCTATGTTGACCATCCAAGTTTTGGCGCAGCAATAATTACAAGAGTTCTTGAAGATGCCGGTTACAGAGTGGCAGTTTTAAGTCAGCCTGATTGGCACAACGACAAAGATTTTAAAAGGTTTCAAAAGCCACGACTTGGCTTTTTGGTGTCAAGCGGAAATATCGACTCTATGGTTGCTCACTATACTGCTGCTAAAAGACTGCGCAGTACAGATGCCTATTCTCCGGGTGGGAAAATCGGAAAAAGACCTGACCGTGCAGTCATTGTTTACAGTAAAATTATTAAGAGGCTTTATCCCGACAGTCCTGTCATTTTAGGCGGACTTGAAGCGTCTTTAAGAAGATTTGCACATTATGATTATTGGGATGATGAAATCAAACCGTCTATTCTTATCGACTCGGGTGCTGATATTCTTATTTACGGTATGGGCGAAAAAGCTGTTTGTCAAATTGCAAAAAGCCTTGACGAAGGTGCCGATGTAAGTGATATTACATATATCAAAGGCACTGTTTATAAAACAGATGTCAGAAATACTCCATACAGCGGTGTGGAAGTTCCGTCTTTGGATAATGTAAGAAATTCAAAAAAAGAGTATGCCAAATCTTGCAGAATAGAACAGGATGAACAAGACCATATTCGTGGAAGAATGGTTAAACAAAAGCACGGTTCTGTTATGGTTGTTCAAAACGAACCTATGCCTCCTCTTGAAACAGAAGAACTCGACCGTGTGTATGCTTTACCGTATATGAGAGCGTGGCATCCTATGTATGATAAAGACGGCGGAGTACCGGGTATAGAAGAAGTTGAGTTTTCAATCACTCACAACAGAGGGTGTTTCGGTGCCTGCAATTTCTGTTCAATAGCCTTTCATCAAGGCAGATATATTACAAAAAGAAGTAAAGAAAGCGTTGTTGCAGAGGCTAAACTTTTAACACAGCAAAAGAATTTTAAAGGGTATATTCACGATGTCGGCGGGCCAACTGCAAACTTTAGAAATCCGTCTTGCGATTTTCAGCTCGAACACGGTTTGTGTAAGGGTAAAAAGTGTCTTGCACCTAAACAATGTCCTAACTTGAAAGTTGACCATAGTGAATATCTTGATATTTTAAGAACACTCCGAAAAATTGACGGTGTTAAAAAAGTTTTCATCCGAAGCGGTATAAGATATGATTATTTGTTAAGCGATGAAAACGATGAGTTTTTTAAAGAACTTGTGAAGTATCATGTCAGCGGACAGTTAAAAGTTGCCCCCGAGCATTGTTCGGCGGCAGTTCTCGATAAGATGGGAAAACCGTATATTGAGGCGTATGAAAAGTTTTCAAAAAGGTATTTTTCATATACGGGAAAAATCGGCAAGGAACAGTATCTTGTACCGTATTTGATGTCGAGCCATCCGGGAAGTACGCTTGATGATGCAGTAGAACTCGCTTTGTTTTTAAAAAGCCATCATATCAGACCTGAACAGGTACAGGACTTTTATCCCACACCGGGTACAATTTCTACTTGTATGTTCTATACGGAACTTGACCCATATACTATGGAAAAAAGTGTATGTTGCAAAAAGCAAGGAAGAAAAGGCAATGCAAAGGGCGTTGATTCAGTATTATGACCCGTCTAAATATGAACTTGTACGCAAAGCACTCATTTGTGCAGGCAGAAGAGATTTAATAGGCAGTTCGGCAAAGTGTTTGATAAAAGATATTCCTTTAAGAAATAATTTTTCAGACAAAAACAAGAAAAATAAAAATTTTTCCGACAATAACAGCAGAATGAAAAAGGGGAAGAAACGCTTTGAAAAGCGATAAAGGTCAAAGTTTTATACTTATAGGTATCGGGTTGTTTATGCTTGGCATAGTTGTTTTGTATATAGGACTTTCTCAACCTAAAATTGTTGTTAAAAATAATGACAATACTTCTTCTGCTTCACAAAATGCTCAAAATACAAATGTTGATGAAGATATAACATATTTTCAAAATAATTCTGAAAATAACAATGCTTTTGTCAGTGAAAAACAATTCGCATATCCTGTAAATCTTAATACTGCAACAGTTGAAGATTTGATGAAAATTGAAGGTATCGGTGAAAATCGTGCGTGGCAGATTGTATCTTACAGAAACGAAATCGGCAGATATACCTCCGTAGCGCAAATTAAAAATATTTCAGGCATAGGAGACGGTGTATATGAACAAATTTCACCGTATTTAACTGTATGAAATTGACTGAATTGTTAAGTATTTGTTTATATCCTCGCCGTTGTAAATTGTGCGGAGATATGGTAGAATTTGATAAAGAGTATTGCGATAAATGTAAAGGCGAAGACAGTTTTGTAATAGAAGAGCCTGTCTGCTTATTTTGTGGTAACAGTAAGTCGGATTGTATTTGTAAAGATAAAAAGCATTATTATAAATCAGTAGTTGCTCCTTTTTATTATGAAGGGCGTATCAAACACGCTGTGTATAATTTCAAGTTTAACAGATATACATATATGTCGAAAGATATGGCTGAAAGTATGAAACTTTGTTTTGACAATCACTATCCTGATATTAAATTTGATTTTGTAACAGATGTTCCTCTTCACAGAAAAAGAGAAAGAGAGCGTGGTTTCAATCAGTCCCGGCTTCTTGCAGAAGATTTGGCATCTATGCTCGGTGTGCCGTATAAAAGTCTTTTGAAGAAAATTATTAATAACGGTCTTCAGCATAAACAGACATTGCAAAGCAGAAAAATAAATGTTTACGGTGCTTATGATTTAAAGAAAGGCATTACTTTAGACGGCAAAACCGTTTTGCTTGTAGATGATATTAAAACTACGGGTGCTACACTTAATGAGTGTGCAAAAATGTTGCTTCTCGGCGGTGCAGACGAAGTGTATGCTTTGACTTATTCAATTACAAGAGCAAAAAAAGAAAGTGTTAAAAACACTGAAAATTCTTTGGGGTGATATATATGGAAAAACTTAAAAATTTAAGTAAAAAGCAAAAGACAATTATATCCGTTTTGTGCGTTGTGTTGGCAGCTGCAATAGGAGTCGGTGTGTATTTTTTTGTGAGTTCAAAGGATAAACCCGAAACTTCCGAACCTGAAAATTTCGTCAGTGAAAGCGAAACGAAAGAAGAAACAACAGTGCCTGCCGAGTACAATGACTACTATCAAGAAAACAATGATTTTGTAGGCTGGATAAAAATTGACGGCACCCATGTTGACTATCCTGTTGTTCAAACTGACAATAATGATTACTATTTAAAAAACAATTTTAAAAAGAAAAAAGAGGGCAGAGGAGCAATCTTTATGGATAAAGACTGTAACGCTCAAACTCTCGATACAAATACTGTAATTCACGGTCATAATTGGCTTGACAAAACTATGTTCAGTCAACTCACAAAGTACAGCGATTTTGATTTTTATAAAGAACATCCTGTTATAGAGTTCAATACAAGAACACAGATGCATAAGTGGAAAATAGTTTCTGTTTTTATTACATCTGCTTCAAAGTCGGAAGATAACGGCTATGTTTTCAACTATATCTATCCTCATATGGAGAGCATCAATTTTGAAGGCTATGTAAATGAACTTAAAACACGCTCAATGTACAATACGGGAGTAGATATTAAAGAGGGTGACAAGTTTTTAACCTTGTCAACTTGTACACGAGAACTTGATACGAAAAAACACAGGGCAGATGTTCGTATAGTCATTGTCGGCAGAATGGTGCGTGAAAATGAAAGTGCAACTGTCGATACAAGTCTTGCAACTGAAAATAAAAATGCAAAGTACCCGCAGATATGGTACGATGTTAAAGGTAAAGAAAATCCATACAAAAATGATACAAAGTGGGTTCCTAAAAAGATTAAGTGATTTTTTGTAAAGTGATTTACTTGCATAAATAAAACAATGAGATATATGTAAAGAGCGTTGATTTACAGACTCTTTGTTATGTATTTGCAGTATTAATATATGTTTATAATATTTATAATAATAAAAAGCGTACGACTGTTTTTTTAGTCGTACGCTTTTTTGATTTACATTTATCTCGGCAATATTCCGTAGAGAAATATTTGTATCAGCCTGTCGTAGAAGTTCATAAGTTCAAGTTTGAGTTTTTCTGCTTCCTCAAACTTTTTCTCCAATGTTAAATTGATTATTCTTGAAAATTTATGAGAAAAAATATTTTCGTTAACTGCTCTGATTACGGCAAATTTTTCGTCTTCGGAAAATGATAAATTGTTATTTTCAATGCTTATTATTTCTAATAATTTGTTTTTTACTGTTTCAATGTATTCCATTTTGCCATTTTGTATTCCTTCTTCTATACTTTTATTAAAAGTATTTAAAGACATATTTAAAACAACATAGTAGGTAGGGCGTTCTGACCAGTAATCAAGCACTTGTACATAGTATTTGTGAAGATTTTCATAGATGTTTGTTTCTTTATCAGGATTGAAGCAAGAGATATGTTCGCAAAACTTGTGAAAAATATAGTTTACACACTCGCAGAAAAGTTCTTCTTTAGAGTGAAAATAGTGGTATATTTTACCTTTTGATATATTGTTGTCCCTGCATATTCTGTTAAGCAATGCGTTTTCAAAGCCATGTTCAGCAAACTCTTCTATTGTTGCCGTAATGATTTCTGTTTTACTCTTGATATTTCTTTCTTCTTGAGTCATGGCAATTCTCCTACTGTTGCAGTATTTATAATATTTACAAAATTATCGTTTAAATGCTTGCTTTGGATATTATTATAATCATACCATACTTTAATAGAATTTTCAACACTGTGTCAAATAATAAATATTTTATTATTATTTTGTTTATTTTAGAAATCGGTTTGTATTCGGTCTGTTTTATTTTCGGTAAAAATCAATTCAACTTATTGTAAAAAAAGCAATTTAAAGTGCTAAATTTAATAATAAAATCTATGCTAAAAGTCAGTATATTACTACTGTTGTGCAAGATATACAAAAATAAATACAATATTTTGTCATCGTTTAGTATTTACAAATTCTTAACAATAGGTATAATGTTTGGTAGGACGGTTTGTTTTTCGTTCTATATTATATGAAAGGTTGGATAAAATGAAAAAATCTAAAAAATTGCTCAGCGTTTTGCTTGCAGTTCTTATTGCTATGTCAAGCCTGACAGTCGGATTTGCCGCTTTTGCAGCAGATGCAAAAGACAAGTCAACTGCTGTTCAGGATGCAGAAACAGCCGTAGATGCTTTTTCAAGTCACAAGTATAATCTTTATTCTGCTAATGCAGATAAGAAAAAAGCAGCTCGTGTAGCACTCGACAAAGCAGCTGAAGCTACAAAAAAACTTTCTGATAAAGAAAGAGCAGAGATGGATAAAGCAAAATTTACATCTTTGGCAAGTTATGTAGCACAGTTAGTTGCAAATGAAGAAAAATCTCCTTCAAATCAACTCAAAGCCGAAGTTCTTCAAAACGAAGAAAAGTTGGCACAACTTGAAGAAAAAATCGGTACATTGCCACAAGCTTTAAAAGAGGCAATTGACGCAATGGCACCTTACAATGTTAAGTCTTCAAACGGTAAATATCTTTACGACAAAGTGTTTGCTGCTTACGACAAAGCACAGGGTACATTCACTCAAGACGAAGAGCTTGTTGCAGCGCTCACTCAACTTGAAGAAAACTTCAAAAAACTCTCAACAGATGCTGTTGAATATGCAGGTTCTTTGAAAACATTCAAAGGCGGTTTTTACATTAACAATTCTTTAGACGCTACACTTATGTTTAAAGAATTAAGCGGACTTGTTGTTGAAAAATATATCGATATGGTTTCACCGACAGGTAAAAAACCTGACACAAAAATTGAATTTAAAGACTATGTTTCAAGAATAGGTTCTTATGGTAGTTATAAATATGAATGGAAAGATGGAATGTCAGCTCAAAAGTATATTGACGATTTCAATGCTTTTGTAAAAGACAACACCATTCCTCAATTTTTAGAACCAAACACAAAAGCTGTTGAAGAACTTTGCAATGTTATCGATTCAAAAGCGGAATACAAAGGTGCAGGTTCTCTTTATTTTGAAGCAGTAAAAATCGGTGCAGAAATTTTCACAACAGGCAAAACAGATTTGGAAGCAGCAAACAAATTGATTGATAAAATCAACAACGCTTCCGATACTGCTAAAGCAGGCATTGCAGTTTTGAATAGCAGTAAATGTTATCCTGCTTATGAAATTCAAAACTTATATACAGATGCCTCAACTCTTACACCTGAACAAGTTTATACCAAATATACAAGAGTTGTTGAAAAATCTTCATCAAGTTGTTATAGCGAAGTTTTAGGCTATCCTTCAAGAGTTCTTGTTCCTGAATTTGAAAAATTGGTTAATTCAATGTCAGTTGAAAAAACAACTTATGAAGAGTTAGCTGAAGCAAAAGCTATGTTTGTTAAAATCGGCGGATACCAAGATATAATCAATGCCGATGTTATGACAAAGTTCAAAGAACTTGTTATGAATATCAAAAACCCATACGACTATTCAAAAGAAATCAAAGAATTCAAACAAACAGAGTTTGTAAGACCTGAAACAGAATCAAATATTGCTTGGACAACAGGCGGTATTCAAAGTGCTGTTGACGGTTTGTGGAAAACTGTTAAAGACCTCGGTCCTGTTCTTGGAATTGACCTTTCAAACGGACTCAATTCTGTTTTGTCTCAAAATCTTTACAAAGCAGATATGATTGAAATGATTTTGGATTTGTATGTTACTATCGAATCCGACCCGTCACTTGGCGGTTATATCGGACTGTTGGGTATTTCAGTAGGCAACCTTAAAAAATTCCTTGTTGAAGAAAAATTTGCAGGTGCTGTTGAAAAAATGGAATCTGCAAAATCATTTGCAGATGTTGCTGCTATCGAATTTGAAGCAAAAGACTTTGGCTTCACAGACGGCGACAAAGACGGTTTTGTAAATGCTGCTCTTGCAGTACTTCGTCCTATTACTGCTATTCTTGGAACAAGCAAATTCGGTATTTCTTGGTTTGCAAAAGATGAAATCGGTTCAGCCACTGCTGAAAGAACACCGGGTATCTACGGTGCACTTCTTCCTGCACTTGAACAATTAGGTTTGAATTTACCTGATGTTGACGCTTTGCATGACAATTATGTAAATGTTAAAGAAGCAAATACTGAAAAATACGGTAAAGGTGCTGAATATATCGCTTATGACGAAACGCTCAGACCTTTAATCAATGCTCTTTTCAAAGACATTGTTGACCCGATTGTTGCTGACCCGCTTAACGGTCTTATCGCCGTTCTTCCGAGACTTGCTTATGTTCTTGACGGTAAAGTTTTGGATTCTGCTTTAAGAGATGTACTTAACCCTGACAATCTCGGCTCTATCGTCGGCGGTATTGTAGGCGGACTTGAAGTTCCTACAATCGACGGAGAGTTTATTAATGGTCTGCTCAAAGCGCCTATCGACCTTTCAAGCCTTGTAGGTATGGAAGCAGGAAAAGTTACAATTCAACTTGAACCAATCGATTGGAAAGCACTTGCAAATTGTGCAACAGTAGAAAGAATTGACAGCGTTACTATTAAAAATATGTACGCTCTTCTCAGAACAGGCGAAACAGATTCTTGTTTCTCAACACTTTTCTACTATATTTATGATGTATTGTTTGCAAACGATGCTAACTACGCATCACTTTTAACATTACTTAACAATGTTGGTATCCCGTCATTCATTATGGGTACTGTTATCGGTGCTCTTGACGGACTTAAATCAGCAGGTAAAGTAAATGCTTACGGTCAGGTACTCGATATGTTTGGTGTTCCGACAGGCGATGTTATTGAAAAACCTGTTGACCCAGACCAGCCTACAGACCCTGATAAGCCGACAGACCCGGATCAACCCACAGACCCTGAAATTCCTAACGGCAACGACGGAGATAAAGTTCCTGTAATTCCGGGCTCAGACGACGAAGATGCAAATTCTCCTACAATTCCTGACACAGGTGCAACTGAAAATGTTGTAACAGCGTTTGCTGTACTTACAGCAGTTGCAGTTGTTTTGGCAACCGCTATCTTCTTTGTTATGAGAAAAAAAGGTCTTATTGACTGATTAAGAAATTATCTTAAATAACTAAAAATGGGTGTACGACCTTTATAGGTTGTACACCTTTTTTTGCTTTTTATTGAAAATATTATATCTTTTTTACTATGTGTGTTGACTACTTATTTTTTCTGTGTTAAATTTAAAGTATAATATTATAAGTGTTTTAAATAAGGTGAGTTTAGCACTTTTAACCTTAATCGGAGGAAAAAATGAAATTTAATTTAAAAACAGACAACTATAAAAATTTTGCCGTATTCAGCAAAAACCTTATGAAGCCGAGAAGTTACTTCATTCCTTTCAATGATAAAGAGGAACTTGAAAAAACAGACATTCTCACAGAAAGATATTCGTCTTCTATGGTCGCTGTTTTAAACGGAGAATGGAAGTTTAAATACTACGAAAACTGCTCACAACTTCCGACAGAAATTGATACGGAAAATTTTGACTTTGACACTGTTAGTGTTCCGTCTATGTGGCAATACACAGGCTATGAAAAACCTTGTTATATCAACCAAAGGTACCCGTTTGATGTAAAACCTCCTCATATTCCGTCGGATTGTCCTGTCGGTGTATATCTTAAAAGTTTTAAACTTATGGATATTTCAGGCAACTATACCTTGACTTTTTTAGGTGTTGCAGGCAGTCTTGATGTTTTTGTAAACGGAAAGTTTGCAGGTTATTCCGAAGGCTCTCACAATACTGCCGAATTTGAAGTGTCAGAGTTTTTAAAAGAGGGTATCAATGAAGTTGTTGCAGTTGTTCATAAATGGAGCAACGGTACATATATAGAAGCACAGGATATGTTTCGTTCAAACGGAATTTTCAGAGATGTTTTGCTCACAAGAACTGAAGACAATTCTATTTATGATTTTCAAATCAAAACAACATTTGACCGTAAAAAGCAAAATTTCTCTATGATTGTTTTTCCGTCTTTGAAAGTTACGGAAGATTGTGTTCTTACGGCAGAATTGTTTGATAACGGCGAACTTTTCTCATCTAAATCGGTAGAGGTCGGCAAAGAAAAAATAGAAACGCTCGATTTTGAAGACCTTGAAGTTAAAAAGTGGTCGGCAGAGAATCCGTATCTCTATCAACTTTATCTTACTCTTTCGATTGACGGTGAAATTGTAGAGATTGTTCGTAAAAATGTCGGTTTCAGGCATATTGAAATTAAAGAAAACATTTTCTATTTCAACGACAAAAGAGTTAAGTTGCTCGGCGTAAATCACCATGATACAACGGCAGATAAAGGCTATTGTATGACAGGCGACGAGATGAAAAAAGATATTGAAATTATCAAAGAATACAACTGTAACGCAATAAGAACTTCTCATTATCCGCCCGACCCGACATTTTTGGATTTGTGCGATTTGTACGGCATCTATGTTATGGACGAGGCTGATATTGAAGCACACGGCGTTTGTGAAATATATAAACCGAATTTAATAAGTAATAATCTCAAATGGAAAGAACATTATTGGGACAGAGTTTACAGAATGTTTGAGCGTGACAAAAACCACGCTTCTATAACTTTTTGGTCTTTAGGCAATGAGGCAGGCGGTTATAAATGTCAAGATTATTGCTATCAAAATCTCAAAAAACTTACCGATATTCCTATTCACTATGAAGGTGCAATCAGAACTCGCCGTATAGGCTATGATGTTATCAGTATGATGTATCCTGAAGTTTCTCTTGTAGAAAAAATCGGTCAAGGAAAAATAAAAAAATATTTCAAAAAACCGTACTTTGCTTGTGAGTACGCTCACGCTATGGGTGTCGGTGCAGGCGATCTTGAGAGATATGTTGAAACATTTTACAAGTACGACAATCTCATAGGTGGCTGTATTTGGGAGTTTGCCGACCATGCCGTTTACCACGAAGACGGAGATGTTAAGTTTACTTACGGCGGCGACCATTCGGAAATTAAGCACGATTCAAACTTCTGTGTTGACGGATTGTTTTCTCCAAACCGTGAGGCACATCCGGGTGCAGAACAGATGAAAAACTGCTATCGTCCCGTTCGTGCCAAAAGAGTTACCGATAACGAGTATGAGTTCTTTAATCATAAGTATTTTGAAAATGCAGACTTAACAGTAAAATACGAAGTTTTTGAAGATTGCAAGTCAGTAAAAAACGGTGGTTTCGACATTAGTGTTGAACCGCAAAGAGAAGAGAAAATTAAAATTGACTTGTCCGTGAAAAAAGACAGCCATACCGTTATTGTTTTCAAATATTATGAAGACGATTTTGAAGTTGCAAGTGAACAGTTTGTTTTGAGTGATGCAGAGTGTAAATTTACTGCACCCGATTGTGACGCACCTAAAATTGCAGAAACTTTTGACAATTTTAATTCTAAAAATTTCTATATTCAGTCGAATGATTTTGAATTGCTTGTAAATAAAAGTAACGGCAAAATAATGAGTTATATTTATAAAGGCGAGCAACTTGTTAATCAGACGCCTGCATATTTTGAAAAGGGTATTGAGCCTGTATTGTTTAGGGCTCCTCTTGACAACGATATGTATATGAAGAAAAATTGGGAAAAGTACGATTTGGCAAATGCAAAAGCGAGTCTTACAAAGTCAAAGAGAAAGATTCTTGATAAGTCAGTTGTTTTGGAAAACTCGTATTTAATCAGTACTCCGAATTATAAATACCTTGCAGATGCTCGTGTTAACTATGAAATTTTCGGCAACGGAGAAATCAAGGTAGATGTATTTTTTGATTATGTTTCAAAAATCAGAAATATACCACGATTTGGTGTTCTTGTCGAATTGCCGTCGCATTTTGAAAATATCAAATATTTTGGTTTGGGCGATATTGAGAATTTGTCTGATTTTAAAGAGCAGGCTGTTTTCGGTAATTATGAAACAACCGTTTCAAATATGGAGCATAAGTATATTAAACCTCAAGAAAGCGGAATGCGTACTGAAACAAGGTTTGCAGAACTTACGGGTAAAGGAAAAATAGGTGTTAGATTTGAAGCAATCGGAAAACCGTTTGTTTTCAACGCAAGACACAGTCTTTCTCAAGATTTGGCAAAAGTTTCTCATCAGGAAGAAATTGAAAAAAGAAATACTACTGCGGTGTATATTGACGGATATATGCTTGGTGCAGGCTCAAATGCCTGTGGTCCAATTCCGTCTGCTGAACATAAAATTGCAAAGGGCAATAAGAAATTTGCGTTTTCTTTTGTAATCAAACCTTTCGAGTTTGAAGAGTGTGAAGCAGATGAGTAAAATCGGCGTCGATATTGTTGAAATATCAAGAATGGAAAAAAGTATCAAAAACGAGCGTTTCTTGAAAAAAGTTTTTACCGAACAGGAAATAGAGTATTGTAAAAGCGTTCAAAGTTTTGCGGGCATTTTTGCAGCAAAAGAAGCATATTTCAAAGCGCTTGGTACAGGTATTACATATCCGATAACGGATGTAGAAGTTTTCCACAATAAAAACGGGAAACCGTATTTAAATGTCAATTCAACAGATTTATCAATAAGTCATGACGGAAATTATGCCGTTGCCGTTGTTTTGATTAATGATTAAAAATTAAATAAACAAAAGGGGTGATTTAATGAAGATTTTAACAGCTCAGGAAATCAGAGAAGTTGAAAAAATTTCATTTGAAAAGTATTTCAGCGAAGCAGAACTTATGAAAAGAGCAGGCGAAAAGTGCTTTTTTGCAATCTGTAAAAGATACGGTGAACAACTTATAGGTGCTAAAGTATCAATTGTTTGCGGGAACGGAAAAAATGCAGGAGACGGTTTTGTTATAGCGTCTTTGTTAAAACGCTACGGTTGTGAAGTTGAAGTTATTTTGGTAGATAAAACTCCGCAGACTGCCGAGCCGTTAATGTATTTTGAGCAAATGAAAGACGACAAAATTGATGTTTTTCATATTGATGAAATTGACTGCATTAAATCTCCCTTTGTCGTTGACTGTGTGTTTGGAATAGGTTTTCACGGAAAAGCAAGGCAGCCGTTTGATATAGCATTTGATATGATAAATGAGAGCAATGCTCATATTATTTCGGTAGATATTCCGAGTGGTGTAAATGCTACTGACGGAAGTATTGAAGGCAAGTGCGTATCGGCAGAATTTACAATTGCAATTTCAACTTTGAAGTATGGACATATATTGCCTCCCGGAAATATGTACTGCGGAGAAGTTAAGACGGTAGATATCGGAATACCTCAAGATTGCTATGAAGAGAAATACGCTGAAACAATAACTAAAAAAGAAATAGCCAAAAATTTCCAACCTCGTTCATTAAATTCAAATAAAGGCAATTTCGGTCATCAGTTAAACATTTGTTCAAGCCAAAAGATGACGGGTGCAGGCATTATTTGTGCTAAAGGAGCGTTAAAAACAGGCGTGGGACTTTTGAAGTGTGCATTTCCAAAGTCTTGTTATGTTCCGTATGCATCACAACTGTGTGAGTCTTTGTTTTTGCCTTTGGCTGAAAACAGTAATAAAACATTTTCTATGGGTTGCGTTAACTCGCTTTTACCCGAGTTTGATTGGGCTGACAGTATAGTTGTCGGCTGTGGTATAGATATAAACGACGATACTGAAGTTTTGGTGGCACAAGTATTAAAAAATGCAAAATGTCCGATTGTTTTGGACGCAGACGGAATAAACATTGTGTCTAATCGCATAGAATTACTTGAAGGCATTGCTTCAACAGTAGTTCTTACTCCTCATCCGGGAGAGATGGCACGGCTTGTCGGTACAGATGTCGCAACTGTCCAAAAAGACAGAATAGGCTATGCCAAAGCTTTTGCAGAAAAGACAAAAACGATTGTAGTGCTGAAAGGTGCAAATACAATAGTTACCGACGGCAAAGAAGTTTTTGTAAATACAACGGGCAATCCGGGTATGGCAAAAGCAGGTACGGGAGACCTTTTGGCAGGTATGATAGGTTCGTTTATTGCACAGAAAATGTCGCCTTTAGAGGCGGCTAAAACTGCCGTTTTTGTTCACGGTATGTGTGGAGATATAACTGCAAGAGAGTTGTCACAAAGAGGTATGACCTCGTCGGATATGGCAGAACTTTTAGGAGCAATGATGTCAGAATTTGAGTAAAGAAGTGTTTGCTTTTGAAAAAGTTTTTTGCTGTGTTCGTTGCAGTGTTGTTGTCGTCAATGATTTTTACGGCTTGTGAAAAACAAAATTATTCGCCCGTTCTGACAACTGTTTTTGAAAGTGATGCAGTTGTTAAAACGGGCGATTTTTCTTTTAACTGCAAAATATGTCGAAAAAAAGATGCTTCCGTTTCTGTTACGGTAAAATCCACCGAAGCAAACGGAATGATAATGCAGTGTGTAAAAAATGATTTTATTGTTAAAAGTAATGATATTAGTGAAACTATGGATATAAACAATATCAATAAAAATAATTCTTGCATTGCACTGTATAATGCTTTTATGTATATTGAGGGTGCTGAAAATCTAAATGCAAAAAAAGTTGATGGGGGATATAAATATTACGGAAAAACGGATTTGGGACCGTTTGTTATTTTTCAAAACAGCAATCAAAAATTAGTTTCAATAATTTTTGAAACGGCAAATCTTGAAATAAATTTTTTACAATAAATATGTAAAAAAATCGACGCGGTTCATAAACAAAACTGCGTCGTTTTTTTTTATTCGTTTAAATTTTCTTTAGATGCTTTATCTGCTGCGTCGCTGCCTTTCATTATCAGCATTATAACTGCAAATCCTAAAATTGCAGTCAAAAGGCAAACAAAAATTTCCAAACCGTTTGGCATACCCGGGAAAAGTTCGGGTAAACTTCCGAGAACAAAGCCGAACACAATGATGTATGTTGCCTGCGGATGTTTTTCAATCGCTTTTCCGATTGCAAGTGTTGACAATATTATTCCTGCCACCAAGCCGATACCGAGAGGAATAAGAGGCAATATATCGAAGTTTTTAATTGAACCGAATACTTCTTCGTAAAGTCCTAACATTAAAAGCATTTGTGAAACGGAAATGCCGGGTAAAACAAGAGCAATTGCTACAATGACACCGCCTGCTATTTTAATCAAAAAGTTTTGGATACCCGATTCATTAGCGGCGAAAACACCTTCAGGTATAAGAGAAATTAGGTAAACAAAACCTATTCCGATAAATGCGTATAAGATGTAAAGAAAAACTTTTCCTACTGTATAGTGGTCGTATTTTCCTGTCTTTTTGTTGAGAAAATCACTTTTTTTAATGTTTGCTTCTTTGATGATGAGAGGAATGCCTCCTGCAACTGTGCCTAAAAAAAAGTAACTTGTAGGCATTGTATATTTTTGAAGTAACATAAGTATAAATTGTGAAAACAGAACAAGACCGACGCCCGCTCCAAGCACAAATTCAACAAGAAATATGATGTTGTTTTTAATATCTTTTGTAAATTTGCTTATGGAAAAAATAAGTCTGTCATAAATTCCCAAAAGTATTGCCATAGAGCCGCCGCTTACGCCCGGAACAGTCATCGTTCCGCCTATCCACATTCCTTTTAGTGCGACAACCAAATGATTGAGCCACGCTTTAGATTTTTTTTGCATAATTCAATTTCACCTTATATTAAAATTAATTGTTGTTATCGTTTTCGTTTTCTTTATCATTGTTGTTTTGCTTTTTCTTTTTAAACGAAAATTTTTCATCGGGTTTGTGTGGAACAAAATTTATACCGCATCTTTCACATATCTCTTTTGCAACTAATTCAGTAGTGTACTTTGTGGTAAGACCGATATCGATGGAAGTAATATCGTGATTTTTGTCTTCAATATATATGATTGAATGTCTGTCAATGAAGTTTTTTACAAAACTTGCTTTTGTGTCTTTTTCATAAGTAACATTGTAAATGTTTTCATATTCAAAAACATTTTTGTCGTCAAGACCGATAAATTCAAATTCATCTTCACGAAATGCAATACCTTCTGAAAATATCTGCTTTGTAACAAGTACGGCAACTACTATTGCCATAAGTTCGAGAAGTACCATTATAATCAGCATTCCCGACGGTGCCTGCATAAGTTTTTTTACTGCAAAAACAGCAAAAAATATTACTGCAATATCGGCAATAAATATCGTGATAACAGTCAGAGGAGAGATAATTCGTATAAATCTTTCGTACTTTTCTTTCATTTTAAAACTCCTTTAAAAAAATATTTGTCGAAGCGACAATTTCTTTTTTATTTAAGTAATTTAATTCTTTCGCATCAGTTTTAAAGTCAAATATGAGTTTGTAAGCAAATAGTTTTTGGCGAAATCGTCCTTGTTCTTTTCCGTATTTTCCGTCGTCACAAAGAGGGCAGCCGATTGAAGCGAAGTGAACTCTTATTTGGTGCGTTCTGCCTGTGATGAGTTCTACTTCAACAAGAGATTTGTCTCCTTTTGTTTCAAGAACTCTGTATCTTGTTTCACTGTTTTTTGAATTGTCTTTTTTCTCAAGTGAAAAAGAAACTTTGTTCTTTTGTTCGTTTTTAGTAAGGTATCCCTTTATTGTACCTTCTTTTTCTTTTGGTGTTCCGTTAAGAATTGCAAGGTAGTATTTAGAGATTTCTCTTTTTTTTATTTTTTCGTTTAGTATCCTTAAACTGTCAGCGTTTTTTGCAGCAATAACAAGACCTTGTGTGTTTCTGTCAAGTCGGTTGCAGATTGACGGGGAAAAGCCTTTAGAATCGTCAGGATTCCATTTTCTTTCTTCGTATAGGTATCGTTTAATTCTTGATATAGCCGTGTCAGTAAATTCATTTTTGTCGGGATGACAAAGAAGACCGACGGGCTTGTCAATAATGATTATATTTTCATCTTCATAAATGATGTCGAGTTTTTTTGACGCTTTTAAAAAGTCGTAACTGCGTCTTTTTTCACAAAGAAACTCATCGTTGATATAAAGTTCAATCAAGTCGCCCTCATTTAATATTTGTTCAGGCGTCGCTCTTTTTTTATTAATTTTTATGCTCTTTTTTCTTATGTATTTATACATTACAGATTTTGGCAATGTACAATATGTTTTCATTAAAAAACGGTCGAGCCTTTGGTTAGCATCGTTTTTTGTTACTGTTAAATTTTTCATACCTTTTATTATACATTAAAATTATAAAATGTAAATAAAAAAGAGATAAACAAAATAAAACTTTTAACGATAGTTTTCTGCTATTATTTCACGGCAATAAAGCGAATAGTTTTTCATCAGCAGTTTTGCCTTTTCCGCATCGCCGTCTTTTATTGCATTTATGATATTTGTCAATTCGTCGTATGCTCTTTCTTTTTCTAAATATTGAAACAGAAGTTGAGTGAGCGATTGCAGCATATCTCCAAATGTGTTGTAAACCATTGGGAAAATGATGTTGTGTGTAGCGGCAAATATTGTATGGTGTATTTTTATGCTTATTTGCACTGCTTTATCTGTTGTTTGACACGATTTTAATTTTTTCATTAAATTTTGTAAATGCTCAATATCTTCGTCATTATGATTTAAAGCGGCTAAGTATGCACATTTGCTTTCATTTATTATTCTGTATTCCATAAGTGAATTGAGCAGTTGTTTGTTAAAATGGCCGTTATTATATCTTACGATTGAAGTTAAGGTACCCAAGTTTCCTTCCTGAAGATAGTTGTTTACAAAAGTACCTTTTCTCGGAACGATGGAAACAAAACCATTTCTTGAAAGTTCTTGTATTCCTGAATTTGCTATTGTTCTGCTGACATTCATTTTCGTGGCAAGTTCACGCTCATTCGGGAGTTTATCTCCGGGTTGAAGTTCTCCTGATAAAATCATTGCTTCAAGTTGCTGTATAAACATCTCTTTCATTGTAGGTAATACTATTTTCTGAAATGGCACGGTTTTAGACACTCCTTTTGTTTTTTGTACATTTATTATATATTAACACCAAATATGTATATTATCAACAATAATTATCGCTGATTAAAAAAATGTCGTATTCAAATTAAACAAAAAATTTTAAAAAATTGTTAAATAACTATTGAATTATTAAAAAGAGTGTGTTATTATTTTAACGAAGTGTTGGTCTGACCACAGAATTTTGAAAGAAGGGTTACTATGAAAAAAGAAAACTTTTTCCGGAAAGTATTTGGTAAATTGGGACAAATGCAGACATTTTTTATATGGACTGTTTTAATTTGTTTCGTTTCAATGTTGACATCATATTTTCCTCTTTGGGTAAATGTTGTTGTCAATGTAGTGCTTCCATTAATCGTATTGTTTAAGTTAAAAACCGTAATGTTTGAAAGACTTAAATTATCAACGCTTGTTATAATGCGTGCCTTAATCTTGCTTCCGATTTTCGGACTGATGAGAGGCGAATTGTTTGTTAAATTGATTTTGGTTTTTCTTGCAATTAACTGTATGGAGGCGACCTTGACAGACTTGCTGAAAAATCATCAGCCGTTTAACTTTGTTACAGGTTTATGTTTAAGTGCATCTGTGTTTACGTTATCTGGTGAATGGTTTGCAAATGTTGCCGGTCCGTTCAGCGGTGTTTACACTGCAAATGCCGCACATTCATCAGGAACATTGTTCGAGTCAAACGAAGTTGTTATGATAGGGACTATATGCTGGATTGCAGCCTATACTATATGGAACTGGCTGTTTGTAGTTGGTGAATTCAAACCTTCAATCGGCTATTTACATATCGGTATTTTGGCTTCGCCGATTATAAGCGTTCTTCTTACTATGAATCCGGGATATTGGCTTATGTTTAGGGCAAACAGTTTGACATGTGGCGGCGTTTTCCAAATTGCGTGTAAAGAAGATATTGAAGAAAAGTTAGAAAATAAAAAACTTGAAAAATTCATTCAAAAAGTAAAAAGCAAGCCTGTTCAAATAGCGTGTATGGTGCTGAATTTAATATTGATTGCAGTACCTGTAATAATCTACTTTTTGTAATTTAAAATATGGGAGGGAATTTTATGGATAAATATGATGTAATTGTAATAGGTGCCGGAAACGGTGGATTGGCAAGTGCCGCAACACTGTCATCAAACGGCAAAAAAGTTGCAGTATTTGAAAAACACAATATTCCGGGAGGATGCGGTACTTCATTTCGCAGAGGAAGATTTGAATTTGAAGTAGCACTCCATCAACTTAACGGGATGAATACAAAAGAAAATGCTGGTCCAACCAGATTGTTGTTTAGAAAATGGGGTATTGAAGACTCAATTGATTGGATACCGATTGAAACTTTGTATAAAGTCAATCTTCCTGATGGCAGAGGAGTAGCGTTGCCTGCCGATAAAAACGGTACTGTTGAACTGCTTTGCAAAGAGTTTCCTCAAGAAGCTGATGCAATAAAAAGTTATGTTGATATGGTTTGGAAATTCAACGAAGAAATTGCCGACTTCTTGGCTAAAAGTGCAAAAAGTCCTGCAAATCCGTCTGAATTAAAAAAATTCATTACAAAAACAGGATTTCCAAAAATTTATAAAGTTTTGGCAAAATACGGCGTAAGAAGTACTCAAGATGTTTTAGACGAATTTTTCAAAAGTGAAGAATTAAAACTTTGTCTGTCTGCATATTGGTGCTTTATGGGAATGCCGCCTGAAAGATTTCCGTTTTCTATTTTGGCAAGATGTATGTACTTATATACTGTTGATATGCCTTATTACCTGCGAGGCGGAAGTCAGGTGATGAGTCAGGGAATAATGGACAGTATCAGAAAGAACGGCAGCGATGTTTTTCTTAACTGCGGTGTAAAAAGAATTATTCTTGAAAACGGTAAAGCAACAGGCATTGAAGATGAAAAAGGACGCATTTTCAAAGCCGACAAAATTATTTCAAATATTTCTCCGACGCAAACTTATGCAGGCTTGCTCAAAGATGAGGAAGTTCCTGAAGAATGCAGAAAATATTTTCGCAGTTACACAACAGGTATCTCGGCATTGACTTGCTTTATAGGTTTGGACTGCCCTCCGAGTGAAATCGGTTTTACGGATTCATTCAATTTGATTTACGACAGTCTTGACGCAAATAAAGATTTTAAAAATGCATATTTCACAAATACGGAAGTTGACCCTATTGTTGCAACTTGTTATACAATAGACGACCCGTGTGTTTCTCCTGAAGGTACATCAATAATTACGGCAGGAACTTTGAAGTATGGCGAAGCATGGGAAAAACTTACTCCCGAGCAATATCATAAATCAAAATATGATGCGGCAGACGGTGTAATAAGACGACTTGAAAAGCGTTTTCCGGGTATTCGTGAACATATAGAAGAAATGGAAGTTGCAACACCTCTTACACATATGCGTTATCTCGGTCATCCGGGCGGTGCAATTTACGGATATGAGCAGGATTTGAAGTCGAGTGTATTCTTCTTTCCGCAAGACGAGTTCATCGAAGGTCTTACTTTTGCAAGCGGTTGGGTAAACACTTGTGGATTTGGACCAAATTATCAATATGGCGATAAAATTGCACAAGCAATTTTGAAGGAGGATAAGTGATATGAGTAAACCTATTAAGGATATGATTATTGGCACAATGAACAACGGTTCTGAAGTGCTTCAAGAACTTGCTTTTGCTAAAAAAGTCGGTAAAGACATTTCTTTGGAACGAGGCGTTGTGCAGAAAAAAATTGCAGAACTTCATCCTTCTGTATTAAATTTGATAGTAAGTGAAATTGAGTCTGTAAGTCCGATAGCAAAAAGAATTCGTTTTGTATCGGAAAACGGTTATTTGCCGCCGTTTGAAGCAGGACAGTATATAAATGTTTTTTGTGAAATTGACGGCGTCAGAACATCAAGACCGTATAGTTTATCTTCTTCTGCCGTTCAAAGGGGTTACTACGAAATAACGGTAGCGGCTGTTGATGGCGGATTTGTTTCGGGCTATTTGTTAAATGAATTAAAAGTAGGCGATAAGTTAGAAGCAAACGGACCTGCAGGCGTGTTTCGTTATCAGCCCGTTTTCCATTCTAAAAATTCTGTGTTTTTAGGTGGCGGAAGCGGTATTACACCGTTTGTAAGTATGATAAGAACTATTTTGGAAAGCGGAGAAGACAGACAGGTTACACTTTTGTACGGAAGCAGAACACAGGAACTTGCAATGTATCATGACGAACTTTTAAGTATGTCTAAAAAACATTCTAATTTCCATTATTCACTTATTCTTTCCGATGAAGAAAAAGACGGCGTTGAGTATGGTTTTATAGACGCAGACAGAATAAAAAGTCATGTAAGCGATGTCAATGATTGTACATATTATATCTGCGGACCATCAATAATGATGGAATTTTGCCAAAAGGCACTCGGCGAATTGAACATACCGCAAAAGGCAATAAGACGAGAAGTGTTTGGCACACGCAGAGATGTTTGGAACGAACCCGGTTGGCCTGCTGAATTAACAGGCGAAGAAGTATTCAAAGTGAAAGTTAATGATAAAGTTATCGAAGCGAAAAGCTCCGAAAGTTTGCTTACTGCTTTGGAACGCTCGGGAGTAAGAGTAAATGTATGCTGTCGTTCGGGCGAATGCAGTTTGTGTCGTGTTCAACTTGTTTCGGGTAAGGTGTTCACGGCAAAAGGCGCACTTTTAAGATATGCAGATGAATTGTTCGGATATATTCATTCGTGTAAGGCATATCCAATCAGTGATTTGGAAATTCGTTTTTAAGTATGTGAATTTTACAGAGGAGTATTAAAATGTTCTTTTTTGAAAATTATACGCTAATCAGTATTTTAGTGTTTTTAGGATTTCTTGCTGTTTTAATTTTGTTAAATGAACTTACAAGACGCTTTAAGTGGGCAGGAATAGCAATGTATGTTGTATTTCCTATAATTGCAACTATATTCATCTGGCCTAATACTTCGGGTGGAAATGTAGGCGGAAATTGGTTTGCTTGGGTAAAAACATATTCTGCGTTGGCAGGAGTTATTGGATTTATGTTGTTAAGATATATTCCCAAATTGCAGAAAAATAAGTTTATGCTTATGTTTCCTCCGCTTATATTGGCAATAAATATTTTAGAAGCTGTTGTCGCTGATTTGCAGTGTTTCTCAAAAACAGGCGAAATTGAAGCAGGTCTTCAAATGATAGGCGGTTCTTGGAATATCATTAATGCAGTTGCAGGTATAATAAATATCATTACAATTACAGGCTGGATGGGAATTAAAATATCTCAAAACAAAACAAAAGATATGGTATGGGCAGACCAACTTTGGTTTTGGATAATTGCCTATGATGTGTGGAATATCTCTTATTGTTATAACTGTATTTCCAATAGGTCTTTTTATGCAGGCGTACTTATTATTTTGGCTTGTACCATTACAGAGTTTTTCATCAGCAGAGGTGCTTGGCTTCAACACAGAGCACAAACACTCGCTTTGTTCGCAATGTTTTCGCTTACCGTTGACTATTCGTCGGCAGATAAGTATTTTTCAATAGTTTCAACACAATCAGATGCACCGAAACTCGTGCTAAGTATTGCTGCACTTGTAATCAATCTTGCCGTATTAGTGTTTGAAATCTATACCGTTAAAAAGAATAAGAAAAATCCTTTAAAGCAGGAAGTATATACAGAACTTTCTTCATATCAAAAAAATCTAAAGTCAAATGGATTTTAATATTGAATAAATCACAAAACCCCTTGTTCAACTTTGTATTGATCAGGGGGTTTTGTTTAATAATTGTATGTTTTGGTAATATTACAACAGAGTATATTAATGCAATGTTAATTATTTTATGATAATTAAATAAATTATTTTTAAGATTTCTATTTTACTGTACTTTTTTTATTTAAAATGTTATACTATATCGGTAAGAATTCAAAAAGTGAATTTGTTTACTACATAGACTGTAAAAAGGAGTTTTTAAATGGACAAATTCATATTGCACTCGCAGTTTTCTGCAACGGGTGACCAGCCGCAAGCAATAGAAAAATTGTCAAATAGCATTTTGTCGGGCAATAAAGAGCAAACTCTTTTGGGTGTAACAGGCTCGGGTAAAACTTTTACGATGGCAAATATTATTGCAAATGTAAATAAACCCACACTTGTACTTGCTCACAATAAAACATTGGCGGCACAACTTTGCAGTGAATTTCGTGAGTTTTTCCCTGAAAATGCAGTAGAATATTTTGTTAGTTATTATGACTATTATCAGCCTGAAGCGTATGTGCCGACGACTGACACATATATTGAAAAAGACAGTGCAATAAATGAAGAAATAGATAAACTGCGACACAGTGCAACAGCGTCTTTGTCAGAAAGACGAGATGTTATCATAGTTTCGTCCGTAAGTTGTATCTATTCAATAGGCGACCCTATTGATTACAGAAATATGGTTATTTCTCTTCGTCCCGGTATGGTTAAAGAGCGTGACGAACTTCTTGCAAAACTTGTAGAAATTCAATATGAAAGAAACGATATAAATTTTGTCAGAAATAAGTTTAGGGTACGAGGCGACAGTGTTGAGATTTTTCCGGCAGGCAGCAGCGGAAATGCACTTCGTGTTGAATTTTTCGGAGATGAGATTGACAGAATATCGGAGATTAATCCAATAACAGGCAAAGCAGAGGCAGTATTGTCGCACGCTTGTATTTATCCTGCGTCTCACTATGTTGTCAGCAGAGAAAAAATGGAAGTTGCGTTAGCTGAAATATACCAGGAAATGGAAGAAAGAGTAGCTTTCTTTGAAGAAAAAGGAAAGTTGATTGAAGCACAAAGAATAAGAGAACGCACAATGAACGATATTGAGATGCTTCGTGAAACAGGATTTTGCAAAGGTATTGAAAACTATTCAAGAGTTATGAGCGGAAGACCTGCCGGAGCTGCTCCGTTTACACTTCTTGACTATTTTCCCGATGATTTTTTGATTTTTTGTGATGAAAGCCATGTAATGCTTCCACAGGTCAGAGGTATGTACGCAGGAGACAGAGCAAGAAAAGAAAGTTTAATTGAGTACGGCTTTAGATTGCCGAGTGCTCTTGATAACAGACCTCTTATGTTTGATGAGTTTTATAATAAAGTCAATCAAATTGTGTTTACTTCTGCAACACCGGGAGATTTTGAAAAAGAACACAGTTCGGTTATAGCTGAACAAGTCATTCGTCCGACAGGATTGCTTGACCCTGAAATTGAAGTTAAACCGACTGATGACCAGATGGACGACCTTGTTTCCGAAATTAATATTAGGACGGAAAAACAAGAGCGTGTTCTTGTTACTACATTGACTAAAAAAATGGCAGAAGATTTGACTCAATATCTTAAAGGCTTTGACATAAAAGTCAGGTATATGCACAGCGATATAGATACGATTGAAAGAATGGAAATTATAAGAGATTTGCGTCTTGGCGAGTTTGATGTTTTGGTTGGTATCAACTTGCTTCGTGAAGGTCTTGATATTCCCGAAGTTTCTCTTGTGGCAATTCTTGACGCAGATAAAGAAGGGTTTTTAAGAAGTGAAACTTCTCTTGTACAGACAATAGGCAGAGCCGCAAGAAATGCAGAAGGAAAAGTTATTATGTATGCAGATACGGTAACACCTTCTATGGAAAGAGCCATTGACGAAACATACAGAAGAAGAAAAATCCAGATTGAGTATAACGAAAAGCACGGCATTATACCTAAAACAATTAAAAAAGGCGTTCGTGATGTTATAGAAATATCTTCAAAAGAAAAAACAGGAAAAATCAAGAAACGACTTTCAAAACAGGAAAGAGAGTCGCTTATTAAGAAACTTTCTGTTGAAATGCGAGAGGCTGCAAAGATGCTTGAATTTGAGCATGCAGCATATTTGAGAGATAAAATAATGGAATTAAAGGGAGAAAAATGAGTAAAGATATAGTTATTAAAGGTGCAAGAGAACACAATTTGAAAAATATTGATGTTACTGTTCCTCGTGATAAACTTGTTGTTTTTACAGGTCTTTCGGGTTCGGGTAAGTCAAGCCTTGCTTTTGACACTGTTTATGCAGAAGGTCAGCGCCGATATGTAGAAAGTCTTTCAAGTTACGCAAGACAGTTTTTGGGACAGATGGAAAAACCCGATGTTGATTATATTGAGGGTTTGAGTCCTGCAATATCAATTGACCAAAAGACGACATCCAAAAACCCTCGTTCAACTGTCGGTACGGTAACGGAAATATACGACTATTTGCGTTTACTTTATGCAAGAATAGGTATTCCTCACTGTACGGTGTGTGGCAGAGAGATTACACAACAAACAGTTGACCAAATAGTAGATAAGGTTTTGGCACTTGGAAACGGTAAAAGAATTCAGGTAATGTCGCCCGTTGCAAGAGGTAAAAAGGGCGAATTTGTCAAGGAACTCGATGATATTCGCAAAGGCGGATTTGTTCGTGTAAGAGTTGACGGTTCTGTTTATGATTTGTCGGAAGAAATCAAACTTGAGAAAAATAAAAAACACTCAATTGAAGTTATAGTTGACCGTTTGGTAATTAAAGAGGAAATAGAGGGCAGACTTGCCGACAGTATTGAAACTTCTACAAAACTTTCTGACGGAACTGTACTTATAGATGTTGTGGGCGAAAGCGAAATGTTGTTTTCTCTTAACTATGCTTGTCCCGAACACGGTACTTCCATTGAAGAACTAAGCCCCAGAATGTTCAGTTTTAATAATCCGTACGGTGCTTGTAAAACTTGTTCAGGACTCGGTACATTCAAGGAAGTTGACCCTGAACTTATAATACCTAACAAAAAGATTTCCATAAATCAGGGTGCAATTCACGCAAGCGGATGGAATGTTGCAGAGGGCGGTGCAATCGCCAAAATGTATATGGAAGCACTTGCTCAGGAATACGGCTTTTCACTTGATATGCCTGTTGAAATGTTGCCTAAAAAAGTTATAGATATAATTCTTTACGGTACAAAAGGCAAAAAAATCAAAATGAAAAGAACTACCGATTACGGTACGGGAGAATATAAAAATGAGTTTGAGGGAGTAATTCCTAACTTGAAAAGACGATACTCTCAAACTAATTCAGAGTGGGCAAGAGCAGATATTGAAACGGTAATGGTTTCTGCCGAGTGTCCCGATTGTCACGGTGCAAGATTAAGTGCAGAAAGTTTGGCAGTAACCGTCGGCGGTATAAATATTGATGAGTTTTGCAGAAAATCAATAAATGAAGAGATTGAGTTTTTAGATAATTTGCAGTTAACCGAAAAACAACAGATGATAGGTAATTTAATTATAAAAGAAATAAAATCAAGGCTCAATTTCTTAAATTCGGTAGGTTTAGATTATCTGTCGCTTTCTCGTGAAGCAGGTACATTGTCGGGCGGCGAAAGTCAAAGAATTCGTCTTGCAACTCAAATAGGCTCTTCTCTTATGGGTGTGTTGTATATTCTTGATGAGCCGTCAATCGGTTTGCATCAAAGGGACAATGAAAAACTGCTTGAAACTTTAAGACGATTGAGAGATTTGGGCAATACTCTTATTGTTGTTGAACACGATGAAGATACTATGTTTGCCGCTGACTATATAGTAGATATAGGTCCCGGTGCAGGTATCAACGGAGGAAATCTTGTTGCAAGCGGTACAGTAGAAGATATAATGAACTGTAAAGAGTCAATAACAGGACAATATTTGAGTGGAGCAAAAAGAATTCCCGTTCCTAAATCAAGACGAAGAGGAAACGGTAAAAAACTTCAAATTATCGGTGCTTGTGAAAACAATCTTAAAAATGTCGATGTTGAGATACCTCTCGGTAAATTTGTAGCAGTTACGGGTGTATCAGGCTCGGGTAAATCAAGCCTTGTAAATCAAATTTTGTACAAAAAACTCGCAAATGAGTTAAACGGTGCAAAAAAGAAACCGGGCAAGTTTGAAACTATAAAAGGTATAGATAATTTAGATAAAGTCATCAATATCGACCAAAGCCCGATAGGCAGAACTCCTCGTTCAAACCCTGCTACTTATACAGGCGTTTTTTCTGACATCAGAGATTTGTATGCTTCAACTGAAGACGCTAAAATCAGAGGCTTTAAACAAAATCGTTTTTCTTTCAATGTAAAGGGCGGTCGTTGTGAGGCTTGTCAGGGCGACGGTATCATAAAAATTGAAATGCATTTCCTTGCAGATATATATGTTCCGTGTGATGTTTGCGGAGGCAGAAGGTACAACAGAGAAACTTTGGAGGTTAAATTCAAAGGCAAAAATATCAGCGAAGTTCTTGATATGACTGTTGATGAAGGACTTGAATTTTTCCAAAGCCAACCTAAAATCGCAAGAAAACTGCAAACGCTTGCCGATGTAGGTCTTGGATATATTCAAATAGGCCAAAGTGCTACAACACTTTCAGGTGGTGAAGCACAGAGAGTAAAGCTCGCAACGGAACTTTCAAAACGCTCAACAGGTAAGACGATATATATTCTTGACGAACCGACAACAGGTTTGCATACGGCAGATGTTCACAGACTTGTGAATGTTCTTTCAAAACTTGTTGACAAGGGCAATACTGTTGTTGTTATAGAGCATAATTTAGATGTTATAAAAACTGCCGACCATATCATAGATTTAGGTCCTGAAGGCGGTAAAAACGGCGGTACAATCGTTGCAACGGGTACTCCCGAAGATATTGCTGCCTGTGAAAATTCATACACGGGAAAATATTTAAAAAAATTACTTGAAAAACAGTAAAAGTGGTGTAAAAATGAAATTATCGGTAATTGTACCTTGCTACAATGAAGAAGATGTAATTGAAAAATTTTTCAACGAATTTGTAAAAGTATTTTCAAATCAGCCTTATGATTATGAACTTGTTTTTGTAAATGACGGAAGTCGTGATAAAACGCTTGAAAAATTAAAGAAAATATATGATAACAATAAAAATCTGAATATCAATATTATAGATTTGTCTAAAAATTTCGGCAAAGAGGCTGCAATGCTTGCAGGATTGAAAAATTGTTCAGGCGATTATGTTTCAATAATAGATGCAGATTTACAGCAGCCTCCGTCAAAAATTTGTGAAATGGTCGATATTTTAGATGAAGAACACGATTATGACTGCGTTGCGGCTTTTCAAAAAGAAAGAAAAGAAAATAAATTTGTTTCTTCATTAAAAGGCTTTTTCTATAAAGTGATGAATAAGGCGTCAAATGTTGAATTTGTTGACGGTGCAAGTGATTTCAGAACATTCAGAAGAAAAATGGTACAGGCAGTTACAGATTTGCCCGAATATCATAGATTTTCAAAAGGTATCTTTTCATGGGTGGGATTTAATACAAAATATATTCCTTACGATGTCTGTGAAAGAGAGGCAGGACAGTCTAAGTGGGGAATAAAAAGTCTTTTTAAATACGCTGTTGACGGTATTATTTCATTTACTACTGCACCTTTAAAACTTGCAACTGCGATAGGTACAGTGATGTTTTTTGTGTCTATTGTTTATATTGCAATAGTAGTTATCGAAAAATTGTTTTTCGGTATTGCAGTTGCAGGATATGCCACTATTGTTGCACTCATTTTACTTTTCGGTGGTTTGCAGCTTCTCTGTTTGGGTATAATAGGGGAGTATATTGCGAAAATTTACGAGCAGGTAAAAGACAGACCTTTATATATTATTAAGAAAAAGTATGAGCATAGTGAAAAAGATGATTGATTTTTTAAAAAAACATAAAGAAATTATTTTATATGTGATTTTCGGCGGACTTACAACTGTTGTGAATTGGGTAACATACAGTTTGTTTGTTTCATTTTGCAGTATAACCGTTTCAAATGTATTTGCGTGGATTTTCGCAGTTGTTTTTGCATATATTACAAATAAAATTTTTGTGTTTGAGCAAAAGTCATGGAAACCATCCATTGCATTTTTTGAGTTTACAAAATTTGTGTCCTCCCGTGTTTTGACAGGCGTTATTGAAATAGTCGGAGTGGATATTTTGGTGTATCTTGGTTTAAATCAAACTGTTTTAGGCGTACGAGGTATGGTTGCAAAAGTAACAGTTTCAATAGTTGTAGTTATTTTGAATTATGTTTTTTCAAAATTAATTGTTTTTAATAAAAAAAATGATACTTAACGGTTTAAATTAATATTTATATTTGATATAAATTTATTTGAATTGTTTTATTATAGGAGGGGAGATTTTGCATAGTAAAATGTTTTTGACTTTTAAAATAGTTTTAATTGTTACAGGCGTAATTTCTTTGCTTTGGTTTTTATCTCCGATTTTTATTTGGACTATATTTAATATAGGAAACTTTATCGGAATTTTATATTCCTCCGTTTTGATATTGTCAGGTGTGTTTTTGAGCCAAATAGTCGATTTTATCGGAAATTTTTGGCATATTAAAGTCGGAAAAATTGTTTTGAGTGTAGTTTTGGTGTTTTGTATTGCTCTTTTTAGTTTTATACTATATACGACAGGGGCAATGATAAACAGTGTTGTAAAAGAACCGCAGAAAAACTCGACTGTTGTTGTGCTCGGGTGCAAAGTTTACGGTACTAAGCCGAGTTTGCTTTTGCGATACAGACTTGAATCAGCACTTGAGTATTTGAATGAAAACCCGAAAAGCAATGCTGTTTTGTCAGGCGGACAGGGTGCAGATGAAGATGTTTCGGAAGCACAGTGTATGTATGATTATCTTGTGGAAAACGGCGTGGATAAAAACAGACTTTTTCTTGAGGATAAATCAACAAATACTTTTGAAAATATCAAGTTTTCAAAAGAAATAATGGAAAATAACGGTATCAATACCGATAAAACAGTTATTGTTACTAACAGTTTCCATTTGTATAGAGCAGAACTTTTTGCAAAAAAATGCGGTGTAGATGCAGATGGTGTAGGTGCAAAATCTCATTTTGTAACTCTGCCGACTTTTTATGTCAGAGAATTGCTGGGTATTTTGAGATTGCAGTTGTTTGGATATTAAATAAAGTAATAAAAAACGGTACGATTTTATTCAAATCGTACCGTTTTTTTATGTTGTATGAGTTTTGTTTTCTGTTAAAACAATATTATTTCAGTTTTTTAATATCGCTTTCTGTACCCATTACGAGAATATGTTCATCTTTTGAAAAAACATAGTCTGCCGACTGCAACGGAACAGTTTTTCCAAGTGACTTTGTTGCAATGATTGTAACGCCGTGTTTTTGACGAATATTTAATGTTGACGGAGTTTTGCCAACCCAAGATTTAGGAATTTTGATTTCGTATATTCCTACATCACTGTCAAGTTTTAAATAGTCGTAAATCGCTTCGTAACTGTATTCAACAGCCATTGTGGCTGCAACTTCTCGCTCGGGATATATAACGCTGTCTGCACCTGTTTTGTACAGGAACTTTTCGTGCGTTTGACTTCCTGCCTTTGCAATAATGTTTTTTGCACCGAGTTCTTTTAAGTGGTCAACGATGATAAGACTTGCACGAAAATCTGTTATACAAACGAAAACATGGTCATAATCTTCGACACCGAGTGCTTCAAGATTGTCTTCTATTGTATAGTCGCCGATTTCCGCTGTTGTTACATCGTTCCAAAGTTCGTCAATGTTTTTTTGATTGTTGTCAACAAGCATTACTTCGTGTCCTGCACGGCAGAGATTTATAGCCAAATGTTTTCCAAATCTGCCTGCGCCTATAATTAAAAACGAATTCATTTTATCTCCTTTTTAACCTATGATTACTTTTTCTGTCGGTTTTACGGCAGTCGGCTGAGGCCTGTTAAAAACAAACATCAGCGCAAATACTAAGTTTGTTACTCGTCCGAGATACATTAAAAGTGCTATAAGCATTTTTGAAACTGCATTTAAAGACGGTGTGAGGGAACAGGTCATACCTACCGTGCCCATTGCCGATGTACATTCAAAGTATATGTCTGAAAAGTACAGTGACGGCTGAATGATATTTATAATGAAAGCAACTGCCGTTATCAATGTGAAGTTGATTGTAACAATAGCGATTGCTTTTTTTACTGCGTTATCTTCTATTCTTCTTTTGAATACGGTAATGTCTTTATCGTTTTTCAAAGTGGAAAAAACACTGAACAGAATGATTGCAAATGTAGTTGTTTTAATACCGCCGGCAGTTGAACCGCTTGAACCGCCTATGAACATTAAAACAATTGTCAAAAGTTTTGACTGAATACCCATAGATTCAACATCTACTGAATTGAAACCTGCTGTTCTGGGCGTTATGGACGAAAACAAAGAGTTTAGCATTTTGTCAAAAAAGTCCATATCTTTGAGAGTGTTGTTGTATTCAAAAAGGAAGAAAAGAAATGCTCCGCCTAAAATAAGAAATACAGTGATTGTGATAACGATTTTTGAGTGAAGCATCAGTCTTTTAAATTTGAATTTGTGAGTAACCAAATCATCGATAACTATAAAACCGAGACCGCCGATTGTTATAAGTGCTGCTATTGTGAGAAGAATTATCGGGTCGTCGTTTACAACAGTCAAAGAGCCGCTCGGTTGAATTCTTCCGAGAACATCAAATCCTGCGTTGCAAAATGCAGATACGCTTAAGAACACGGATGTGTAAAGACCGTTTTTAAAGCCAATCATCGGTATAAAGCGAGTAGATAGTATAAGTGCGCCCGTCAACTCGCAAAAAGCTGTTCCCAAAATAACTTTTTTGCCCAAAGTAGAAACGCCTTTCATATATGATGAACTGAAAGTTTCCTTTAGTAACATTCTTTCTTTAAGTCCGCTTTTTCTTTTAAGTAAACTGTGTGCAGATGCAAGAATTGTAATAAATCCGAGACCGCCGATTTGAATGAGTGTAAGAATTACCAACTGACCGAAAAGAGTCCATTTTGTAAATGTATCGGCAATTATCAAACCTGTTACACAAGTTGCTGAAGTGGCTGTAAATAAAGCGTCAGTAAAGCTTGCAGGCTGACTTGATTTAGTAGCCATCGGCAACATTAAAAGCAAAGCGCCTATCAGAATAATACTGAAAAATCCTATTGCAACTAATTTGGGATAAAAAAGGTTGTAGTTGTAGTTTTTAATTTTTGGTTTGTGTGTTTTATTAATTGGTTTAATCATTTTCATATTTTAATTCGGTTGATATTCAGGTAATATTTCTTTCAAAACTGTTTTTATATTGTTATTGTCAATGTTTTTTAATTTATCTAAAATCATTTCAAATTTTTCTTTTGAAATTTCATTTTGAGGTGTGATGAAAATTTTATTGTTTTTTGTTTTTGTACGCTTGCTTATTTCTTCTTTTGTAGCAAGTTCTTCGTACAATTTTTCGCCCGGTCGCAATCCGATGATTTTAATCGGTATTTCGTCTTCGGTAAATCCTGAAAGTTTGATTAGATTTTTTGCCAAATCCATAATTTTTACAGGCTCTCCCATATCAAGTACGAAAATTTCACCGCCTTTTGCAATGCCTCCCGCCTGACATACAAGCTGTGCCGCTTCCGGAATTGTCATAAAGTAGCGTGTAATTCTTTCATCCGTTACACAAACGGGACCGCCTTTTTCAATTTGCTTTTTGAAAATCGGCACAACGCTTCCGTTAGAACCAAGCACATTTCCAAATCTTACGGCAGTATAACAGGTTTTTGAAAAAGAGTTGAAGTATTCTATCGTGAATTCCGTAATCCTTTTTGTAGCACCCATAACATTTGTAGGATTTACCGCTTTGTCGGTAGAAAGGAGAACAAACTTTTCAACATTATACTTATCACTTATAAGGGCTGTGTTGTATGTTCCGAAAACGTTGTTTTTAACTGCTTCGCATGGCGAATTTTCCATAAGCGGAACATGTTTGTGTGCCGCAGCGTGAAATACAACATTCGGTCTGTATTTTTTGAAAACTTCATCAAGTCTGTTCACATCTCTTACGGAGCCGATTTGTACTTGTATATCTATGTCGTTTCCGTACACATCTTTTAAATCGTTTAATAATTCAAAAGCACAGTTTTCATAAATATCAAATATTATAATTTGCTTCGGAAAATATTTTGCGGCTTGTCTGCAAAGTTCTGAACCTATCGAACCTCCGCCGCCGGTTACGAGAATGGTTTTATTTGTGATATATGAGCAAACTTTTTTGTTAAGTTGTACTTCCGGTCGGGAAAGTAAGTCGCTAATTTCAACATTTCTTATTTTTTTCTTTTTGCCGTCTTCCAAAAATTCATTTATTGACGGTGAAATTTTGATTTTGCAATTTGTTTTCATTGCAATTTCAATAATTTCTTTTTGTCTTAGTTTAGGTGCCGAAGGGATACAGATGATGATTGTATCAATATTTTCTTTTTTTGCAAGTTTCGGTATATCGTTACAAGTACCTTTGATTTTTATACCGCTTATTTTTTTGCCGATTTTACTTTTGTCGTCGTCAACTGCAAGTATCGGTAAACTGTTGTTATTATTGTTATCGTTTTTGGAAAAGCTGTTTCTCATTTCATTTATGATAAAACTGCCCATAAAACCTGCACCGACTATCATCACTCGGTTTTTTCCTTTTGAACGCATTGTGGATGTTTGAAAGTGTTTTGCAAATCTGAATAAAAGCCTTGAAGAAGCGGTAAGAAGGGTTGTGAAAAGACAACTTGCAACATAGGCATAAAACGGTAAAACGGCACTTGTATCAAGTATTTCAAGATAAACTACTCTGTCGAGAAGATACCAAAAAAGATTTATTAAAACAGATGCAATACTGCATCGTACTATTTCGTCTATTCCTGCAAAATGCCATATACTTCTTTGTACACCGAGTAGTTTATATATCAAAAGAAGGGCAACCGCAAGTATGATTGAATGAATATAGTTGTACAAAAGAGGAGAGTAAACTGTTCCGGTTACTTTTCCTTGATTTGTTATGTAGATAGAAGCAAGCATTGAAAATGAAAATATACATAAATCTACAATGTCTATGAAAATATATTTTAAAATTGTCGAGAATTTTTTAGAATACAGTTTCTTTTCATTCATAGTTTAATATTGACCTTTTCTTTGTTTTATTAAATATTGAATATATGCTGAATAAATCAAAGTAATTTTACACCAACATACACTTTATTGCAATAGATAAAAATATATAATTCTTTAATTCTTTTATTATAATATAACATATTAATAGAAAAGTAAACAGTAAAAGCAAAATATGTCATATATCATTATTTATATATTTTTTGTGTACAAATGTAAAAATTAATGGTATAATTCATTCGGGGTATTTTATACTTTTTTTGAGAGGGGATTTTAAGTATGGAAAAATTAAAAAATGCTGAACTTGAACACACTTCGCCCGAGTCGGTAGGAGTTAAAAGTAAGGCTATAACAAACTTTATCAATGAGATAAACCAAAAAAAATTGGGGCTTCAGAGTTTCACTGTTGTAAGACACGATAAAATCTGTGCACAGTGTTTTTGGAAACCTTATTCAGCTGATATGCCTCATATTATGTATTCTATGAGCAAAAGTGTTACTTCAACTGCCGTAGGTTTTGCAGTTGAGGAAGGACTTATAAGTCTTGATGACAAGGTTTATAAGTTCTTTCCCGAATATAAAGTAACAGATCCGATGAATAAAAAATTGACTGTCAGAATGTTGCTTACTATGAGAAGCGACAAACTGATTACCGTTTTTGATGAAAAAGGAAATCACGATTGGATTAAAGATTACTTTAAAGCACCGTTTTTAGCACCGCCCGACACAAAATTTAATTACATATCTGAAAATACATTTATGCTTTCTGCAATAGTAACAAAAGTTACGGGTAAAAAAGTTGTAGATTATCTTGATGAAAAAATGTTTAAACCGCTTGGTATTGAGAAACCGTTTTGGGAAGAAGACGGCAAAGGCAACAATGTAGGCGGCTGGGGACTGTATATGAAGTCGGAAGATTTGGCAAAATTCTTTTTACCGTATCTTCACGACGGAAAGTATAAAGGCACTCAACTTGTACCTGCATCTTGGGTAAAACAGGCGACAGCTAAACAGACAGAAAGCGTGCACGACGGCTATATTGACAATATGTGCGGTTACGGTTTTCAGTTTTGGAGAAATCCGATTGCAAACAGTTACAGAGCAGACGGCCTTTTCGGACAGCGCTGTTTCTTCTTCCCTGAGTATGATGCTATGGTTGTACTCAATTCGGGACAGTCGAAGGACTATGAGATTATGAAAGTATTTTGGAAACATTTTCCGGAGTGCTTCCAAGACGGTGAGTTTGAAGAAAATGAAAACGATTATAAAGAGTTGCTTAGTACAATAGAAAACTGTAAAACGGAAGATTTACCGCAAAAACCGAGAAACCGTGAAGTTGAAGAAATGATAAATTCTAAAACAATAACTTGTAAGACAAATGCGTTTACATCGGTAATTTCTGTGTCTGTACTTCAAATGCTTTTCAATAAACCGGGAAAAATCAACTGTATGAGATTTGATTTTAATGATGACGGATTGGAATTTTATTGGAAAGAAAAAGATTTTAAAAATACAATCAAAGCAGGTATGAACGGCGAATATGGTGTGAGTAAGATAGAGTACGGAAAACTTTGTTTTACTGCATATTCAAAGGCTTCGTGGCTTTCAAAAGATGAACTTGCTTTGTGGATACGACCTGTCGAAACTGCTCATGTCAGGAAGTTTACTTTCAAATTCCTTGAAAACGGCGAAGTAAAAATCAAAAACGAATCTGAACCGAAGTTTGAAGAACTCTCTGTTTACTATATGGTATTTTCAGGTGTTTCGGTTTCTGATGCTGCAAGCAAAATTGTGGAAAAAACAGTTCACAATGTAGGTTTGCCTGTTGTTGAACAAGATTTTAAGGGTAGAATTCAATAAGGTTTTAACGCTCTTTATTGTAAAATAAAAGGCGTTGCATAAATTAATATTTTAAACTAATAAGAAGGATGGTAATTTTTATGGTTAAAAAAGGTTGGTAATTATTTTAAGTTCTGTATTTATTGTTTTTGTAATTGTCGGAGTATGTTTGTGGGCGTTATTGTCGCCGAAACAATCGTATGTTGGAACTGTTACACAAAGCGGTACCGACACTCCTGTTGCAAATGTCTGTGTTTCTGACGGCAGAAATGTTGTTAAAACTGATGAAAACGGAAGATTTGAATTGAAAGGCTGGAGAAAAAGTCGTTTTGTAACGGTAACAACTCCATCGGGATATATCGCCGAGTCTTTCTATATTCCGATTGAAAAAGATAAAAAATCATACAATTTTAAACTTATAAAAGATGACAGACTTTTGGCAGAAAATCATTCATTTCTTCAAATATCCGACACCGAAATAGGCGAAAAGGGAGTAGGAGAGTGGATAAATGAAGTTAAAGAAATTGCCGACAGGGAAAAGCCTGCATTTTTGATACATACGGGCGATATATGTTATGAAGAAGGTCTAAAAAAACATTTCAGTGAAATGAACAGTGAAAATATGGGACTGCCTGTTTACTATGTTATAGGAAATCATGACTATGTTAAGGGCGAGTACGGAGAAAAACTTTATGAGAGTATTTACGGGCCTGTTTGGTATTCTTTTGATGTAGGAAATGTTCACTATGTAGTTACTCCTTTCCAAAAAGGTGCAGACTACGCTTCCGGTTACGGTAAAAATGACAGATGGCGCTGGCTTGCAAATGACCTTGCTCAAGTATCTTCGGATAAACAAGTTGTGATGTTCAATCATACAAAATCTTCGAGTGATGATTATGTTTTATCTTTTGATATGAAGAAACTCGATCTTAAAGAACATAATCTTATTGCGTGGGTTTTCGGGCACTATCATTACAATCTTGTATATGAAAATAACGGTGTTGTAAATATCAGTACAGGTCGTCCCGATTGCGGAGGAATTGACAGTTCGGTTGATGCCACAAGACTTATATCAATTACTGATGGCAAGGTTTCAACAAAGATGTTTTACGGCAATTCAGACAAACCTGCTTTAAAGGCTGAAAATGCAAAATGGTCAACTCAACTTGACGGAAATTGTTTGTTTTCAGACCCACTCGCAGTAGGAAATAAAGTATATGTTGCAACAGTATGTGACGATTATCCCGTAAATTGCGGAGTTTATTGTATCAATGCAGATGACGGAAGTGTTGTATGGGAATATAAAACCAAAAATTCAGTAAAAAGCAATATTCGTTTATCAAATGATAAAATTATTGTTCAGGACACAGAAGCAAATATCTATATTTTCGATGCAAACAGCGATACGCCAAACCCTGAAATTGTTAAAGTTCCTGTCGGAACATCTATAAATACAAGTTCGGGTATATGCGTGGAAGACGGAATTGCCTATGTCGGCTCTCCATCTGCTGTTTCTGCCGTAAATATTGAAACCGGAGAAATTATTTGGAGCAATGAAAGAAATCACGGAGAAAATTCTCCTGCCGAATTTATTGTATGCAAAGACAAAGTCATAGTAAGTTCGCATTGGGATGCACTTGTTGCATTAAACAAGAAAAACGGAAAGCAAATTTGGGAAAATAAAGACGAAAAAATCCGTTTCCGTTCTTCAACGCCTGTTATGATAGATGACGAAACACTTTTAGTTGCAGATGATAATGCAATTATGACCGTGAATGTAAATGACGGAAAAATTATAAATAAATCGGAATTTGACGGATATAAATTTTCTTCTTCATCACAACCTTATGCAGAAAACGGTATAGCGTATATTGCAACGGCGAATAAAGGTGTTATTGCGTACGACTTAAAAACATATAAAATCTTGTGGGAAACACCTGTTAAAACTGCTGTGTTATATACTTCTCCATACTCAAACGGTAATGCTATGACTGTTGAAAGTTCGTTCATCAGCAAAGATGAAAAACTTTTGTTTGTTGCTTCTGACGGTTATTTATATACAGTAAATAAATCGAATGGTAAAATTACAGACGAAAAGTTTATCGGTGCATCTGTGTTAAACACACCTGTTGTATATAATGACAGTGTTATTGTTTCAGATTTTTCGGGAAGAGTTATTAAGTTTTAATTTCAATTAGCAAAAAAACTGAGGTACTTTTACGGTACCTCAGTTTTTGTTTTGTTTGCAACAAAGACAACCACCTGCTATGCAGGTGGAAAAGGAAAAGCTTTAG